>ENA-UOJJ01000081-UOJJ01000081.1-human-gut-metagenome-genome-assembly--contig:-CS66-NODE-81-length-156376-cov-24.044338_pt1 | contig 156376 bp, 136 predicted proteins | sample MGYA00242343_ERZ723890 | MGnify/ENA metagenome assembly ERZ723890
GATCACCATCGGTGTCAATATGACCGATACCGTCATGGTGGGAAAGCTTGGGGAAACCTCGCTTTCTGCTACGGCTCTGGCTAATCAGTTTGTGAATATATACCAGATCTGTTGTATGGGAATCGCCATGGGAGCCAGCGTGCTGACCTCAAGATTCTGGGGAATGCAGGATATTACTTCTCTGAAAAAGACCATAACCCTGATGCTGCGGCTTTGCATCGTACTTGCGGTTCTGTTTATGCTGCCAACCATATTGATCCCTCAGTTGCTTATGAGGATGTATACCAGTGACAGTGCGGTAATTGCGCAAGGAGTTCAATATTTTAAGTGGATGGTATACTGCTATCTTCTGCAGGGAATGACCATGACCTGTACGATTGTGCTTCGAAGCGTCGGGCAGGTGAATTTTCCGCTCTTTACATCCATAGGTTCTTTTTTTGTAAATATATTATTCAACTATATGTTTATATTCGGCAAGCTGGGAGTTCCCAGGATGGAAGTAGAAGGTGCAGGAGTGGGAACACTGATTGCCAGAGTATTTGAATTTTCGCTGATATGTGGATATTTTTTGTTTGTAGATCGCAAGATCGGCTATCGACTGAAGGATTTGCGGATGAAATGTAATTCCCTGATTAAGGATTATGTTTCTATCAGCATTCCGGTATTTGTTTCGGATTCACTGCTTGCTCTTGGTACTTCAGCGGTAGCAATGGTTATGGGAAGAATCGGAACGGGATTTGTATCGGCAAATTCAATAACAGTTGTTACACAGCAGCTTACGACCGTGGTAATTCAGGGAATCTGTCACGCCAGCTGCATTATGACCGGTCACACATTAGGCCATGGTGAACGGGAAAAGGCACAGCAGCAGGCCTGGACATTCCTGATTCTTGGCCTGGTAGTGGGCATTTTAGGCGGAGGTCTGATCAAGGTATTAAGCAGACCCATTATCGGACTTTACAATATAACACCTGAAACGGCTCAGATTGCCGGTGAGCTTATGGACGCCATCGCATTTATTGTTATTTTTCAGTCTATGAACAGCATTCTGACAAAGGGAGTGCTCCGTGGCGGTGGTGATACGAAATTTCTCATGGTGGCAGATATTATTTTTCTGTGGGCTGCGTCATTGCCCCTTGGAATTCTGGCGGGGCTGGTATGGCATCTGGATGCTTTTTGGATCTATGTTTTTCTGAAAATAGATCAGATTTGTAAATCGATATGGTGTGTATTCCGCTTGAGGAGCGGAAAGTGGATAAAAACTTTTTCAAAGGAGAAAATGAATCATGCAAAGTAAATTAAATCAGGCAATTACATTACATCCATTATTTTTTGACCCTGTTAACAAAAAAGCATTGCTGATAAAAAAGAATGGAAAGGAATTTGTTGGATATCAGGAAGATAGGCCGGGAATCATTGTAACGAAGGATAATGAGGTAATTTTTTCCATGTATGCACCGGATGCACAGAGCGTGGAGGTTTCGGGTGTGGGAGGAAGCATGGGAAAAGACAGAATTGTCCTCGAAAAGGATGCAGAGGGCTATTATACGAAAAAAGTGTCGGGCATTGCTCCCGGATTCCATTATCATGACTGGTATGTGGATGGAGTGCAGGTTCGCAACCCCATTGCTCCCTTTTGTTATGGATGCTTTGGGGCAAAGAATTTCTTTGAACTTCCGGAACCGGGGCAGGATTTCTGGTTTATCAAAGATGTTCCTCATGGAGATGTGCAGCTGCATAAGTATGTAAGCAGCGTAAACGGACATATGAAGAGCTGCTATATTTATACACCGCCCACCTATCAGCAGGGAAACAAAAATTATCCGGTTCTCTATATTATGCATGGTGTTGGAGAGAATGAGACCGGATGGATCTGGAACGGGAAGCTGAATTTCATCATGGACAATCTGATTGCGGAAGGAAAATGCCGGGAAATGATTGTGGTTTCCTGTTGTAATTATGCTTTCTGTGAGGGTGAACAGGCCGTATTTTATCCGGGAGACTTTGACAGTGAGCTTACAAAGGATTGCATCGGATACACAGATACACATTTTCGTACCATTTCAGACAGGAAGCACAGAGCAGTTGCGGGTCTTTCACTTGGATCTGCACAGGCGCTTCTTGCTGCCGCAAATCATCCGGATTTGTTTGGCGCACTGGGTATTTTCTCCGGAGTACGTACCGATGAAATGAAGAGACTGATCGTCCAGAATAAAGAGTGGCCTATGGAAAGGGTATTTTTAGGCTGCGGCAATGGAGAAACTGAGCTTAAGGAAAAGCAGGAGAAATTTCTTGCAGACTGTGAAGAAGCAGGGGTACCGGTTACCCACAAAACTTATACCGGCTATCATGAGTGGCATGTATGGAGAGAGTGCCTGAGAGATTTTGCACAGTTGATTTTCAAAAATCCTGAGGAGGACATTTGCACAGGCTCCGCAGATAACAATCAGAAGGTTGAATGGAAAGAACAGGTGATGTCAGTTGAAATGCTTGATCAGCAGACCTGGCGGGAGGATATGCTGTTCTTTGATCCTATATATAAGGGACTTGTATTTGAGGTTGATCAATTGGGACAGCCTGCCGGACGTTATGTTGATGTTGCTCCGGGACAACGGGTGACTGCACCTGGAACAGCAGTATTCCGTATTCCTGCAAAGGGTGCCCGAAAGGTAGAGGTTGATCTGTGGGGAGTAGGGAAATATGAGTTGATTCCGGAAACGGGGGATGCATCCACATCTGAATTTTGGGTGGGTGAAGTAACAGGCATCGAACCGGGATTCCATTATTATACCTGCCAGGTAAATGGCACAACGGTAGTAAATCCCGATGCACCGGCTGGTTATGGGGGGTTTCGGGTTGTAAATTTCCTGGAGATGCCGGAAGAGGATTTTGAAGAATACAGGCTGAGCCAGGTTCCTCACGGTACAGTACATATGCAGTATTATAAGTCGGAACGGACTGGAAGGTGGAAGCTTTGCTATGTTTATACTCCGCCCAAATATGACGAAAATCCTGAAAAACGTTATCCGGTACTCTATTTGCAGCACGGAGGCGGAGAAGACGAGATGGGATGGCTCTGGCAGGGTAAAATTGCTCATATTGCGGACAACCTTCTGGCAAAGAATGAAATGAAGGAAATGATCATTGTAATGAATACGGGATATTCCTTTCCTGAGGAGGGAGAATATCATCCGGGGTTTGGAGCATTTCTTGAAGAATTCCCGGAAAGCGGTATTGGAATAATAGACAGATCCTTCCGGACGATACCGGATCGAGAGCACCGTGCCATGGCAGGACTTTCCATGGGAGGAATGCAGACTCAGAAAATTGTGTTTAAGCATCCTGAGTTATTTTCGGCAGCGGGCATTTTTTCCGGTGGTTTGGTTGTTCAGGATGAAGAGGATGATTATAGGGACGTGCTGTTGGATAAAGAAAAGTTCAAGGAACGTTTCGTACTTCTTTTTGTGGCCTGTGGAACGAAAGAGCCATTTTATGAGAAGACCAGGGAAAATGCAGATCGGGTTCTGGAGGCAGGAGTACCTATCGAGACCTTCTGGGATTACGGTTATCATGACTGGACCTTCTGGAGACATTGTGCTGTACGGTTTTTAAGGCAATTATTTGTCTGAATGTAACTGTTCAGTACCTTCACAGTTACGTTATTTTAAAAGCGGCATGACCTATTTATCGCCAGGTTTATGCCGCTTTTTATATTAGACATCAACAGAAAATTAAAATTCATTTACAGATAATCAAATTCGCTTTATACTGGATATAGTATTTTGCGAAAGGCGGATTTTTATGAAAATCAACATCTATTATGGCGGACGGGGATTGATGGACGACCCGACACTTTATGTAATTAATAAGATGCAGTCCGTTCTTGAAGAGCTTCATGTTGAGGTGGAGCGCTATAATCTGTATGAACTGAAAAATACGATTCCTACACTTCCGCAGACCCTGAAGGAAGCAGATGGAATTATTCTGGCAACGACGGTGGAATGGCATGGAATTGGTGGATATATGTCACAGTTCCTCGATGCCTGCTGGCTATACGGGGATAAGGAAAAGATTGCAGGCATTTATATGTGTCCGGTTGTAATGTCTACAACCTATGGCGAGCGTGAAGGAAAGCTGGATCTGGCAGTTGCCTGGGAAATTCTCGGAGGGCTTCCGTGTACCGGGGTCTGTGGCTATATTGCAGATACAGCAATTTTTGAAGAAAACGAATCCTATGGCATGATAATTGAGAAAAAGGCAGAAAATTTATATCGCACAATTAATCAGAAGGTAGTATGTCTTCCTGCCAGTAATCAGGCAGTTAAGAAGATGGTTTCTATCACTAAGAATGATGATCTCACGCCTCAGGAATTTGAACAGCTATCCCAGTATGCGGCAGATGACAGCTATGTGAAGCGCCAGAAGGAAGATATTCAGGAGCTGGCAAGCATGTTCCGGGATATGCTGGAGAATCAGGAAGTAGAAGATAAGAGGGAAGAATATATTCAGGAGTTTAAGAGCCACTTTGCTCCGCAGGCAGGCTTTGCGGCTTCTTATCAGATCACAGTTGCAGGTAAAAGAAAACCATTTATAATTGAAGTTTCCGGAGCGGAAAGCAATTGCTATTATGGTACGACCGCTAATCCGGATGTTGAAATACAGATCAGTCATGAGACCATGGATGACATCATTTATGGAAGAATGACATTTCAAAGGGCATTTATGGGAGGAAGTATTAAGGTGAAGGGCGATTTTAAGATACTCCGTACACTGGATCAGATTTTCCCTTTTATGGAATCTTCCCTATAGAATAAGAAAAGAGGTTAAGACGATGAAAGATGATTGTATTTTCTGCAAACTGGCAAATGGAATTATTCCTACAAGAAGTATTTATGAAGATGAGAATTTTAAGGTGATATTGGATGCGGCACCTGCTACCAGGGGACACGCGTTGATTTTACCAAAGGAACATGCAGCAAACCTTTATGAGCTTCCGGATGAAACAGCAGCAAAGGCATTTGTGCTTGCCAGGAAGCTGGCAACGGATATGACGAAGAAGCTTTCCTGCGACGGCTTTAATGTGGTTCAGAACAATGGCGAAATTGCCGGACAGACCGTTTTTCATTTCCATATTCATCTGATCCCCAGATATAAAGATGATCAGCAGAATTTAACATGGGAACAGCATACCTATGAGGATGCCACAATGGATGAAATCGAAAGGATTCTTAAGGAAGTATAAAGCATGCGTACAATACATACAGAGGAAATTATTTCGAATATCAGACAGATGTGCATAGAAGCGAACCATATGCTGACACCGGATATGCAGAAAGCACTGGAATGTGCGGTTACAGATGAGAAGTCTCCGATCGGTCAGAAGGTGTTGGGGCAGCTTCAGGATAATCTGCAGATTGCACAGGAGGATACCATACCTATCTGCCAGGACACGGGTATGGCAGTTGTTTTTCTGGAAATTGGGCAGGATGTTCACTTTGAAGGCGGTTCTTTGACGGATGCAATCAATGAAGGGGTGCGTCAGGGATATGTGGATGGTTATCTGCGTAAATCTGTAGTGAAGGATCCATTGATCCGCGAGAATACGAAGGATAATACACCGGCGGTCATTCATTATGATCTTGTGCCGGGGGATAAGGTAAAGATCACCGTTGCACCGAAGGGCTTTGGCAGCGAAAATATGAGCCGGATATTTATGCTGAAGCCGGCAGACGGGATCGAGGGTGTTAAGAATGCTATTCTTACTGCAGTTAAGGATGCAGGACCGAATGCCTGTCCGCCTATGGTCGTTGGCGTCGGGATTGGCGGTACGTTTGAAAAGTGTGCCCTGCTTGCAAAGAAAGCATTGACACGTCCGGTGGATGAGAGGTCTTCCATTCCTTATGTGAAGGAGCTTGAAGAAGAACTGCTTGCGACAATTAACCGGCTTGGAATCGGTCCCGGAGGACTTGGGGGAAGTACGACAGCGCTGGCAGTAAATATTGATACGTATCCGACACATATTGCAGGACTTCCGGTAGCAGTCAATATCTGCTGTCACGTGAACCGCCATTGTGTGAGGGAATTATAGAATAGAAGCAGCTGTCCGAAAAGAGTGAACAGCTATGAACAGAAAGGCCGTTTATGGAAAGACATATTAACGTTCCGTTTGATGCAGATATTGTAAAAGAGTTGAAAGCAGGAGATTACGTGTATCTTACCGGGACAATATATACAGCACGGGATGCTGCACATAAAAGAATGTATGAAGCCCTTCAGAATGGAGAAGCGCTGCCTTTTGATATCGAAGGGAATGTTATTTATTATATGGGACCATCTCCGGCAAGAGAAGGCCGTCCGATTGGATCTGCAGGTCCGACAACAGCAAGTCGTATGGATAAATATACGCCGGCACTTCTTGAGCTTGGCATGCGTGGAATGATTGGCAAGGGACGCAGGACAGAGGCGGTGCGTGAAAGCATGATGAAAAATCAGGCTGTTTATTTTGCTGCGGTTGGCGGCGCAGGTGCATTATTGTCAAAATCGATCCTGCAGGCAGAGGTGATTGCCTATGAAGATCTTGGAACAGAAGCAATCCGCAAGCTGGAGATAAAGGATTTTCCGGTTATTGTAGTAATGGACTGTGAAGGAAATAATCTGTACGATATGGCAATCGAACAGTACAAAGAGATATAAAGGAGAACGTCTGTCATGCGGATTGCATTAATGGTAGTGCGTATTTTTTTTAAAGCCATCGTCTATTTTGTCCAGATATCGTATTGTGGACACAGCAGGAAGGTAACCTTTGAACAGGCATATCGTATTATTCAGAATGCGGCAAAAAATGCTAACCGCGCAGGAAGAGTAACGGTTGAAGTCCATGGAGAGGAAAATATTCCGAAAGAGGATGGCTTTATTTTCTTTCCAAACCATCAGGGAATGTTTGATGTACTTGCGTTTCTTGCAACCTCACCCAGACCGTTTACCTTTGTATTTAAGAAGGAAGCAGCAAATTTGCCCCTTGTGAAGCAGGTGGTCAGGGCACTTCACGCCTATGCGATTGACCGTGAGGATATTCGGCAGTCCATGACTGTTATTCAGTCGATGACAGAGGATGTGAAGAATGGAAGAAATTTTCTGATCTTTGCTGAAGGAACCAGAAGCCGGCAGGGAAATAAGCTTCTTGATTTTAAGGGAGGAAGCTTTAAGAGTGCGACGAAAGCGAAGTGTCCGATTGTGCCCTGCGCCTTAATTGATTCCTTTAAGCCATTTGATGAAAACTCGATTAAACCGGTTACTGTAAAATTGTTTTATCTTCCTCCTATGTATTATGAAGAATATAAGGATATGAAGACGGTTGAGATTGCAGCAGAAGTGAAGCGAAGAATTGAACAGGTTCATATGGAGGAAGGCTGTGAATAAATTATCCAAGAAATCAATCCGGATAGGTGTTGGGATTCTGGCAATTCTTATTTTAATGGCAGGGCTGCTTGTTTTTATAGGAAGAAAACATAGTATGCGCGGAGAACTTGAAACGCTGCGCATTGAAACCCGGGAGATGAATCAGGACTTTAGTGAAGAATATCAGAAGAAGGATACCTTTAGTGAGTACAGTGAGTCCATCCGGCAGAAGAAGGAAATAAACAGAGAGGGATTTATTCCTGTAGAGGAGATTAAAGAAAAGTTGAAAGATCTTCCGGATAATTTTGCAGAAATAACCAAAAGGGGAGACATTTTTGCGATTACATATGGAACTGCGAGAACCGGACAGGAACTCTGGGAGCAGTTCCTTGCGGATATTCGTTTCGGAATATCTTCACAGGTGATACTGACTCAATTTACGGTGGAAGAAGATCCTATATACTATTTTATTGAATATAACGGGGACTCATTTCACATTGTAGTGGATAGCACAAGAGATGGATATGATGAAGACAGTGGATATGCAGAAGGCTTTTGGAATTATCTGAAAGTGGAAGGATATGCTCAGGAAGATGGATCTATTACAGAATATGCGTTTCTTTGTGACAGTAAAGATCTTACCTATCGTATGGTTCAGGATTATTATGCCGGAAATGTAGCTTCTGGTGTGGAAGAGCCTTCAGTTTGGGATTTCTATATTCGCAATATTTCCAAACAGGAGTTTAAAGAACGAATTGGAGAGATTAATCCAGACGATCATTATGCAGTGAAAACATATACCGGTTATGCAGATATTCATCCGGTATATGCATCTGGCAATGCTTATAAAGATTATGATAAGGATGAGATTCTTGATCGTATTTACAGAAAATATACTGTGGAAGAAAATGGAAAAGAGTCAGTTAAAGTATATTGCTTTTTTGGAAGTGGAAATACTATGGAGTTGGATGATGACCTATGGGGAGATGTATTTGCCACACAATGTCTTGACTTTAATGAAGATCAAATCAGAGATATCTGTTTTGTACAGCATTTAAATACACAGGACGGATTGCAAAGCAGAGTAACTATTTATGTGGCTTCTGGGGATACTTATGAGATTCTTCCGTTTTCAGAAGATGTGTATATAAGCAGCATGCCACAGGATACAAATCGTGGACTGGAACAATACAGTGCATCGGCTATTGAGGTATTCCAGGATCGCGATGGAACGAATGCTTTGCGTTGCGGAGGGACAATTGTGCATGATCAGGTGACATATCAGGTACGTTGGACGTTATATTATCATGATGGAGAATGGCATATTCGTGATATAAAAGAGACGGAAGCTGAAGTTGTACAGGAAGAAACAGATGAAGATCGGATGGCAAATACATAAAATAATATTTAAAATTTTTTTAATTTTTTTATTTATTTTGGCTGATAGTCGTAATATTGGAAACATAATCGTTTGACAGTAAGGGAAACCTGTGATATAGTACGTCACATAAAACCCCTCGGGGAAGTGGATTTTTCAGGAGAGATCTTTTTTTCGCCACGCAGTGTTATCACTGCGTGGCGCTTTTTTGTGCAGAGCACTTAGTGAAAGCGAGCCGAAGGCGAAGCTTGAACTTAGTGCGAGCCATACCTGTGCACAAAAGAAAACCAAATAGTAACAAGGAGACGTAGTAACAATGGATCAGAATTTCATGAAGGAAAAGAAAATACTTCCGCTGGTAATTTCGATGTCGCTTCCGATGGTAATATCGATGGCAGTGAATTCCCTGTACAATATTGTGGACAGCTATTTCGTGGCTAAAATCAGTGAGAATGCGATGACGGCTCTTTCCCTGGTTTATCCGATTCAGAACCTGATGACTGCGATTGCAGTGGGCTTTGGTGTCGGCATGAATGCCAGAGTAGCCTTCTGTCTTGGTGCGGGAGATAAAAAGCAGGCAGATCAGGCAGCGGTCACAGGACTTCTTTTAAGTATCCTTCATGGAGCTGTTCTGATGGTGGTCTGTATGCTGGGAATGCCGAAATTCCTGTCGCTGTTTACGGATAATGAGGAAATTATCCGCATGGGGCTTGTTTATGCGAATCGTGCATTCCTGTTTTCGGTAATTATTATGCTTGGCATTTCCATGGAAAAGATTTTCCAGGCAGTTGGCAGAATGAAGGTTTCCATGATCAGTATGATGTGCGGCTTTATAGCCAATATCGTACTGGACCCATTAATGATCTTTGGAATCGGTCCTTTTCCACAGATGGGAATGGCGGGGGCTGCCTATGCAACCGGAATCGGACAGACCATAACTTTACTTGTTTATATTCTCTTTCATATGTTCCGGCCACTGCCGGTTTCCTTTGGAACGAAGAATATTTCCTTTAACCGTGAACTGATGCAGAAGCTGTATGCGGTGGGAATTCCGGCCTCTTTAAACATGGCATTGCCTTCCCTGCTGATTTCTTCCCTGAATGGAATTCTTTCAATGTTTTCAGAAACTTATGTGCTGGTGCTTGGTGCGTACTATAAGCTGCAGACCTTTATCTATCTTTCAGCGAATGGAATTATCCAGGGGATCCGTCCTCTGGTCAGCTTCAATTATGGAGCAGGAGAGAGGAAGCGTGTGGAACAGATTTTCCGGACAGCTTTGTATCTTACAGCTGGTGTTATGGCGGTTGGGATGCTGCTTTCCTTCCTGATTCCCGGACAGATGATCGGTTTATTTGTCTCGAATCCGGAAACGATAAAGATTGGCGTGATGACACTTCATATCATCAGTCTTGGATTTATCGTGTCGGCGGTTTCGGTTACCTGCTCCGGAACACTGGAAGGACTTGGAATGGGAATGGCTTCTTTAATGATTTCTTTATCGAGATATGTGGTGGTCATTATTCCGGCCGCGTTTCTTTTAAGCAGGGTATGGGGAGCGGACGGAGTGTTTTATGCATTCCCGGTGACAGAGCTTGCAACAGCAGTGTTTGCTTTTGCAATTTTTCGTAAAAGCTATAAGGTATAATCCATAAAATGTAAGGAGAATCATAGCCGTGAAGGTATGGAACAGGTGCGAAAAATTTTACAATGGGAAATACGCAACACATCGTTCGACAAAAAACGATTTCAAGTTTTTAACAGACTACTCATTTTGACATGGGAAAATTGTGGAAAACCTTGATAAATCCGCATTTTAATCCAAATTTACCTTGACAAATAAAGGTAAAAACGCTATATATAATAATAGACGTTCGTAAAGGGGCAGATCGTTCCATCGTCACTGGATATCGCATATAGGATATCGAAGAATACACTCAAATAAACAGGAGGAAGTTCAAATGAACAAAACAGAATTAGTTGCAGCTATGGCTGATGCAGCCGGCTTATCCAAGAAAGACGCAGAAAAGGCATTAAAGGCATTTACAGATGTTGTTGCAGAAGAACTTAAGAAGGATGGAAAGGTTCAGTTAGTTGGATTCGGTACATTCGAAGTATCCAAGAGAGCAGCAAGAGAAGGAAGAAATCCTCAGACAGGTAAGACCATGAGCATTCCTGCTTCTAAGGCTCCTAAGTTCAAAGCTGGTAAGGCTTTAAAGGATTCCATTAACTAATATTGTTTGGAACGATTCGGAGTGTCGCTGCTATGCAACGGCACTCTTTTCATGTAGAGCACTTAATGAGAACGAGCCGAAGGTGAAGTTCGAATTTAGTGCGAACGGTACCAGTGCACTTAATGAGGGCGAGCGGGGCGAAGACCGAATTTAGTGCATCGGGTATAAGTAGAGGCTTGTAACGAGAAACCAAGCGGCTCCAAAGGAGACATTTGGTTTTCTTGCACCAATAACGAACATGCGTCTGATGTAAATCAGACAGGAGTGCGAAGCACGGGCATGTGAGTTAAAATGAATATAAAGACGAGGGAAATATTATATGAGACTCGACAAATATTTAAAGGTATCACGTTTAATTAAAAGAAGAACCGTAGCCAATGAAGCCTGCGATGCAGGAAGAGTGCTGGTGAATGACAAGCCGGCCAAGGCATCCACGAATGTTAAAGAAGGAGATACCATTACGATTGCTTTTGGTAATAAGGATGTGAAGGTGGAAGTGCTCTCGGTTCAGGAGGTAGTCAGGAAGGATGAAGCCAGGGAGTTGTTCCGATACCTGTAAGACATTGGCAGATTAGAAAGTTGTCATTTATTTTCCATGACGGACATATAGTTATTTAGAGTAAAGTGCAGGAGTCATGGAGGATGGAGGATAACACATCAATTAATAAAAAGGCGCATAAACTGATTCTTAACAACCGGAGATGCGGAAATCTTACAGGAGTAAGTGATGTTCTGTCGTTTGATGAGAATGAAATTATTCTGGAGACGGATCAGGGAATGCTTATGATGAAAGGAAAAGAACTTCATGTGAGCCGTCTGATGCTGGATAAAGGCGAAGTCGATATCGACGGACGGATTGACAGCGTAACTTATTCTGAACAGGGAAGCCGTACGGAACGGACAGAATCGCTCCTTGGCAGACTGTTTAAGTAAGGCGTATGAGTCAGGAAATCACAGAGGAACTGCTCCTTTTTTTTCATTCCTTTCTGACCGGAATTATCATGGCGGTATTTTATGATGGACTGCTGATCATTAGGCGTGTGATCCGTCATGGACAGTTCTGGATTTCATTGGAGGATTTTTTCTTCTGGCTGATCTGTGCATGGGGCGTATTTCTTTTTCTGGTGGAAGAAAATAATGGTATTTTACGATGGTTTGCAGTCGGTGGAGCTATATTGGGAGCATTTCTTTATAAGAAAACGGTAAGCAAATGTTACATAAATATTATGTCAACAATTGGGAAAAGCATTCTACACATACTATATCTTGTGGTTCAGAAAATCATGACACCTATAAATGCCGGAAAAGCCTGTATTTACAGGAAAAGCAAACGTCTGGAGCATCGCAATATAAAATTATTACGTTCTCTGAAAAAGAGGTTGACGGTTGGCATAAAATTACTTAAAATAACATTATGTAAACACACACAGAAATAGTTTTGTGGATACGGAGAGGTAAAATGGCCAGAAGAGCTGCATATAAAAAACGACGACAAAATAAAACAGGAATATTTCTGGTGACGCTGGTGCTTCTGATGATGCTGGTTGTAGTAGGAATCAAGAGTATTGAGCTTCGGGAGAAGAAAGCCTACTATGCGAAGCGTGAGGATGAGCTTGCTCTTCAGATTGAGCAGGAGGAACAGCGGGCAGAGGAAATCAAAGAGTACGAGACCTATACGCAGACCAAGAAGTACATTGAAGAGGTTGCCCGTGATAAGCTCGGACTTGTATATGAAGGAGAGATCCTTTTTAAGGATGAGAATTAGATGACCATTTATATCCGATTGGATATGGATGGTCAATTTTATGTAGAGCACTTAGTGAATGCGAGCCAGATGGCGAAGCATGAACTTAGTGCGAACGATACCTGTGCACTTAATGAGAACGAGCGTAAGCGAAGTACGAATTTAGTGCAGCAGGTGTATGTAGAACACTTAGAGAATGCGAGCCAAAGACTTATAGAAATTTTTATCAACACCTGAATACGACAAAATATACCGCTTTCCCTGTGTATAATGTTCTTTACGATGTCATAGCTTTATGTATCCAGCGTGACATTGCTTAAATAGAAGGGGTGAACGGACATGAAAAGACAACCGGATATGGATAAAGAATCCTTCGCAAGTATTTTGCCGGATTACGGGAAGAGAAAATTAATGACCTATGCTGATTCGATTCGGGAACTGGCTTTAAATCTGGAAGACAATGGGAATGAGGAACCGGGCGATAAAGAGTGCAGGGAAGCAGTAGACAGAAGAGCGATTCTCTGGCAGAAGAAGCTTTCAGAAAATAAAAGCCTGATGGTGGATCAGCTTCGGGAAATGTCCAAGATTATGATGGAGCTTGCCAAAGAGAACCGGAGATGTGTTCCCATGAGCAGCAGAAGATTCAAACAGATCGCCCATGCCTTTAAAGAAATGGAGCTTCAGCTGAAAAGTCTGTATCTGATTGAAAATGAAAACGGCCGTACTGAAATATCGGTAACACTGAAAGGTAAAGGCAAAAATCCGCTTTCCTCGGATGAGGTTGGAGATCTGCTGTCAGTGCTGCTTGGGACACACTTAAGCAGCAGACAGGATAATAAGTTCTTTTTGTCGGAGGGCTTTGAAACCCTGTATTATGTGGAAGAGTCCAGGTTTCATACCCTGACGGGAGTAGCAAAGGCTGTGAAGGAAACGGAACAGATTTCAGGAGATAATTACAGCTTTTTTGAAATGGAAACGGGAAATCTCACGGCAGTATTGTCGGACGGAATGGGCTCCGGGGATAAGGCCTGTGCCGACAGCACAATGGTGGTAGAGCTGGTGCAGCGCTTTTTAGAGGCGGGCTTTCAGATGGAAATGGCAATCCAGATGATTAACAGTACCCTGCTTTCCGGTGGGGAGCAGAGTAATATGTCAACGCTTGATGTGTGCAGTCTCGATCTGTATAGCGGGGAATGTCATTTTATAAAGGTGGGAAGCTCCAGCTCCTATATTAAAAGGCAGCACCTGGTGGACCGGATCTCCTCCGGGAATCTGCCACTTGGTATTTTCCAGAAGCCGGATGTGGAAAGTATTGGACGCACCCTGATGGATGGGGACTATATTATTATGATTTCGGATGGTATACTTGATGCACTGTCACAGGGAATCGGAGAAGATATGCTGTCGGAATTTATAGGAAGCCTTACGGTGGAAAATCCCGGAGAAATGGCGAATACTATTTTGCGATACTGCATTCAGCAGTCCAGAGGGCATATCCGGGATGATATGACGGTTATGGTGATCGGTATCTGGGAACGGAATGGGGATGACCGGGCATCGTGACCGAACCGGACAAAGGGCTTTCCATTTCCAGTAAAATACATTATATTTAATGTATGGTTGAAGAAGTTTTGCAGTACATGACACAATATCATATGGTGGAACCGGGAGATGTAGTGATTACAGGTGTTTCAGGGGGCGCGGATTCGGTCTGCCTCCTTCTTGTGTTACAAAAGCTGGCAGCAGAGCTTTCTATATCGATAGAAGCAGTCCATATTAATCATGGCATCCGCACAGAAGCTGCCGGGGATGGGGAATTTGTCCGGAGGCTGTGTGAAGACCGGGGGATTCCTTTTCATCTGATCTGTGCAGATGTGGAGACAGAGGCAAAGCAGAAAAAGATGTCTACGGAAGAGATGGGACGAAAGATCCGATATGAGGCCTTCCGGCAGATTCTGGGTGAGCGTAAGGGCAGGATTGCGGTAGCGCATAACAGCAATGATCGTGCGGAAACGATGCTGTTTCATCTGTTCCGGGGAACAGGACTTGCCGGAGTGTGCGGCATCCGTCCGGTACAGGGTGAGATCATCCGTCCCCTGCTTTTTCTTGAGCGGAAGGAAATCGAACAGTGGTTGCAGGAACAGGAGATTTCTTTCTGTACGGATGCAACGAATCTGGGGGATGACTATACCCGGAACCGGATCCGGCATCACATTCTGTCTTATGCAGAGGAGGAAATCGTGCACGGAGCCACGGCCAATATGAATCGTGCTGCAAAGCAGCTGCAGGAGGCCGATGAGTATGTGATGAGACAGACGCTGGCGGCTGTGAAGAGGTGCTGCGTCTTTACGGAGCATCCCAAAGCTGCTTCGGTGAAGCTTTCCCTGTTACAAAAGGAAGATCCATTTATCCAAAAGCGGCTGTTGTTTTATACGGTGTGTGAAATTGCCGGCCGGAAAAAGGATATTACGGAAGCGCATATCCAGAGCATATATAAGCTTTTACAGGGAACGGGCAGTAAAGAATGTATGCTTCCTTATCAGGTTCATGTCTATAAACAGTATGAATGGGTAAAAATAGAAAAGAGTGAAGCGGAGAGAGGAATTTCACAGGCAAAATATATGGAATTACCGGAGCTGCCGGTTGATATTCCCTCTGTTGTGGATGTTCCTGGACTTGGAAGAGTGGAATTCCGGACATTTCCCTGTGAAAAATCTCAAATTATTCCTCAAAAAACATATACGAAATGGTTTGATTATGATAAAATAACAAGGATTATGTGCCTCAGACCGAGACAGGCTGGGGATTATTTAACGGTGAATCAGCAGATGGGACGAAAATCCCTGCAGGACTACTTTGTAGATCAGAAAATCCCGAAAGAAAACAGAAATTCGCTGTATGTTCTTGCCATGGATCACCATGTAGTCTGGGTTCCGGGACTGCGGATCAGCGAGTACTTTAAGATAACGGAACAGACAGAGTATGTTTTGCAGGTGAAGGTTCTGTCAAAGGAGTAAGATAAATAGAATAATAAATGGCAGCACCATTAGAGAAAGGAGTCATAAATATGGCTGAAAGAGTTAGAGTACTTTTATCAGAGGAAGAGGTAGATGCAAAAATCAAAGCGATCGGGGAACAGATCAGTAAGGATTATGCCGGTAAGAGTGTTCATCTGGTTTGTGTCTTAAAGGGTGGAAGCTTTTTTATGTGTGAGCTTGCCAAAAGAATTACGGTACCGGTATCTTTGGACTTTATGTCGGTTTCCAGTTACGGAAGTGAAACAAAATCAAGCGGTGTCGTACGGATTGTGAAGGATCTTGATGAACCATTGAAGGGAAAGGATGTCATTGTTATTGAGGATATCGTGGATTCCGGACGTACCTTAAGCTATCTGCTCGAAATGCTAAGGGACAGAGGACCTGCAAGTCTTCGTCTTTGTACCCTGTTAGACAAGCCGGAGCGAAGAGTGACTGATGTACATGTGGATTATACCGGATTCCAGATTCCCGATGAGTTTGTTGTAGGCTATGGTCTTGACTACGATCAGAGATACCGTAACCTGCCTTACATCGGAGTTGTGGAGTTCGATTAATTTATATAAAGTAATTTCTGAAAGGAAAATAACGTGAAAAGAAGTAGAGGATTAAGTGTATATTTTGTTGTGATGCTGGTTTTACTGGCACTGCTGGTTGTTCCAAGCTTTATGGACAATAACCGGATCGAATATACAAGAGGCGAATTAATGAATGATCTGGAGGCTGGCCGGGTAGTCAGCGCAGATATTATGCCGAGCCGGCAGACACCTACCGGTGAGGTAACGGTTACATTGGAGAGTGGTCTGGAAAAGACCTTATATGTTACGGATGTCAGTGAAATCGAACAGTTCCTGATTTCCTTTAACATAGATCCCAATGTGGAAAAGGTACAGGAGGAAAACTGGTTTCTGACAAGTATTCTTCCGATGCTGGTGTCAGTTGTTGTACTGATTGTGTTTTTTACCATGATGAACGGGCAGAACGGCGGAAGTAATGCCAAGATGATGAATTTTGGAAAGAGCCGTGCGAAGCTTTCTGTGGGCGACGGAACCATAACGCTTAAGGATGTTGCCGGTCTTCAGGAAGAAAAGGAAGAGCTGGAAGAAATCGTGGAATTCCTGAAGGATCCTGCCAAGTTTACCAAGGTTGGAGCAAGAATCCCGAAAGGCGTTCTTTTAGAGGGTGCTCCCGGTACCGGTAAGACACTGCTCGCAAAAGCGATTGCAGGAGAAGCGGGTGTACCGTTCTTTAGTATTTCCGGTTCGGATTTCGTGGAAATGTTCGTAGGTGTAGGTGCTTCCCGTGTGAGGGATCTATTTGAAGAAGCCAAGCATCATGCACCCTGTATTGTATTTATTGATGAAATTGATGCGGTTGCCAGAAGACGTGGTACCGGAATGGGCGGCGGACACGATGAAAGAGAGCAGACATTGAACCAGCTCCTCGTGGAAATGGATGGATTTGGTGTTAATGAAGGAATTATTGTGCTTGCAGCAACAAACCGGGTAGATATTCTGGATCCGGCCATTCTTCGTCCGGGACGTTTTGACCGTAAGATTACCGTGAACCGTCCGGATGTGGCAGGAAGGGAAGAAATTCTCCGTGTGCATGCCAAGAACAAGCCGCTTGCAGAGGATGTGGATTTAAAGAAGGTCGCACAGACAACTGCCGGATTTACCGGTGCAGATCTGGAAAATCTTCTGAATGAGGCATCCATTGTTGCAGCAAAGGAAAACCGCACCTATATCATCCAGAAGGATATTGAGAAGGCCTTTATTAAGGTTGGGCTTGGCGTAGAGAAGAAGAGCCGTGTGATTTCGGATAAGGAAAAGAGAATCACGGCATTCCATGAAGCAGGTCATGCGATCCTGTTCCATGTGCTTCCGGATGTGGATCCGGTTCATATGATTTCCATTATCCCGACGGGACTTGGGGCAGCCGGCTATACGATGCCACTCCCGGAAAAGGATGAAATGTTCTTAACTAAGAGCCATATGCTGCAGGATATTATGGTTTCCTTAGGCGGAAGAATTGCAGAAGAAATTGTGTTTAATGATATTACAACCGGTGCCTCCAATGATATCCAGAAGGCAACCAAGACAGCCAGAAATATGGTAACCCGTTACGGTATGTCCGAAAAGCTTGGTGTGATTAATTATGAAAATGATGAAGATGAGGTCTTTATCGGCAGGGATCTTGCACATGCCAAGAGTCACAGTGAACTGATTTCCGGTAAGATTGATACCGAAGTCAAGGATATTGTAGATGACTGCTACCGCAAGGCAAAGGAAATCATCTTAGAGCACATGGATGTGTTAAACAGGTGTGCCGAGCTTCTTCTTGTAAAGGAAAAGATCGGAAGAGAAGAATTCGAAGCGTTGTTTGATGGCAAAGAGAAGCCGGTTACAGAGTAGCATGCAGTTGTCTATACATCGAACTTAGTGAAAATGCACAAAAAGTAATAACGATTTTTGTAATATTTGTGAATCGTGAGTATTTACGCAAAAATAGGCATATGCTATTATACTACTTGTAACCCCCCCAATACATTATATAGTTTTTGCTATACCCCATAAGAAAGAAATACCTTCTCTAAAAAGGACAGTAAATGTTTACTGTCTTTTTTACTATGCCGAGACTTTAATGCGGTAAAGTTATAAAGAAAAGATGGCGCATACTGTTCTTGATTCTGGGACATGGTTGGTATAAAATAAATCTGATTATGATTTTTCCGATCGGGTTATACTCATTTTTGTGTAACGAATCAGAATAGTTACCATTCTATAAAAAACAGATGGAGCATATTGTATATGGATATCAATCGTATTATGAAAACCGAGCAAAACATGATATATATATCAGAAATGAGGCCGGTTTTTAACCGTGCGGCATTATTCAGTGACACAACAGAGAATTATATCAGTCCTGCAGAACCCAATCCGTATTCTGAAGTACAGGTACGATTCCGTACCAAGGCGAAGAATATCGACCGGGTTTTTCTGGTACACGATAATGAGAGAATTCTGATGACCGTTACAGAAGGGGACGATGAGTTTGATTATTTTACCTGTTCCATCGAGGTAGAGCAGGAACAGTACAGCTATTATTTTGAGGTGCAGGTCGGAAGGATTAATTGTGTCTATGATACGCGCGGAGTTTCCAAGTACCCTGAGGAAACGTTCTTTTTCCGGATTATTCCGGGCTTTAAGACGCCGAAATGGGCTAAGGGAGCGGTAATGTACCAGATCTACGTGGATCGCTTCTATAATGGCGATCCGACGAATGATGTCCTGACAAATGAATATCAGTATATCGGGGACAAATCCGTCCGCGTAGAGGACTGGAACAAGCATCCGGCCAGCATGGGGGTCCGTGAATTTTACGGAGGTGATCTGCAGGGTGTACTTGATAAGATGGATTATCTGCAGGATCTTGGCATTGATGTTATTTATTTTAATCCCCTGTTTGTTTCTCCGTCCAATCACAAATATGATATTCAGGATTATGACTACATTGATCCGCATATTGGAAAAATTGTCCATGACGAGGGAGAGCTTTTGCGTCCCGATCAGAAGGAGAATCGTGAAGCAACCAGATATATTGACCGCGTGACCAATAAGGAAAATCTCGAAGCCAGCAATGAGCTTTTTGCACAGGTGGTGGCGGAGGCTCATAAGCGTGGCATGAAGGTCATTCTGGATGGTGTGTTTAATCATTGCGGATCCTTTAATAAATGGATGGACAGAGAGCGTATTTATGAGAATGCGCCCGGATATGAAAAGGGCGCCTATATCAGTAAGGATAGTCCGTATCACAATTATTTTCAGTTTTTTAATGATCATGCGTGGCCTTATAACAGTGCATATGATGGCTGGTGGGGACATGATACCCTGCCGAAGCTTAACTATGAACAGTCAAAGGAGCTGTTTAACTATGTGATGCATATTGCAGCTAAATGGGCTTCTTTTCCCTATAACATTGATGGTTGGCGTCTGGATGTGGCTGCAGACCTTGGACACAGTCCGGAGTATAATCATTATTTCTGGCAGCAGTTCCGTAAGGCAGTCCGGGATGTGAATCCGGAAGCAATTGTACTTGCGGAGCATTACGGAAGTCCGAGAGACTGGCTGAACGGCAAGGAATGGGATACGGTGATGAACTATGATGCATTCATGGAGCCGGTAACATGGTTTCTGACCGGTATGCAGAAGCACAGTGATGATTTCCGTGGAAATATGCTTGGCAATGCAGACAGCTTCTTACAGGCAATGCGTTATCATATGGCAAGCTTTACGACACCGTCCTTACAGATCGCCATGAATGAGTTATCGAATCATGATCACTCCCGGTTTCTGACAAGAACCAATCATATGGTGGGAAGAACGAATACCTTAGGACCGGAGGCAGCAGAAGCGGGCGTAAATAAGGCAGTGCTGCGCGAAGCAGTTGTCATTCAGATGACCTGGCCCGGTGCACCAACGATTTATTATGGCGATGAAGCCGGAGTATGCGGCTTTACGGATCCGGATAACCGGAGAACCTATCCATGGGGGAAGGAGGATAAGGAGCTTATCCGTTTCCACAAGGAAATGATCCGTATCCATAAAGAGAATAAGGAACTGTTAACCGGATCCCTGAAATTTCTGGATGGGGATTATAATATTCTGGCTTACGGACGTTTTAACCGTCATGCATGCACAGCGGTTTTCCTTAACAATAACGACCACGAAATTACCAGAGAGATAGACGTGTGGTATATTGGTGCTCCCAAGGAAGGTGTTATGCAATGTGTGATGCTGACCACTGCAGATGGATTTGATGTAGAAGTGCATGAGTATCCCATTGTTTCCGGTAAGGTGATGGTGACACTTCCCGGAACGTCTGCAATTGTGTTGAGGTATGAGAAAGCGTAACAAGTAACAGCAGATGGATGAGGTATGAGATGAAATTCCTGAAGAATCTCTATTTGCAATGTATTGAAAGAAAGCTGTCAAATAAAATCACATTTGTAATCGGAGTTATTTTCGTTATACAGGTCGTGATGGTTTTTGTGATGTATTCTTATTCTTATCATATCCGTCGTGAGGAAATTGTTGAAAATAATATACAGATACTGCATCAGGTAAATACAAATTATTTTGCCGGGATTATTGAAGAAATTGATACTGCTTCCATGGAAATCTTCTATGATAAAGTATTTTGGGAGAGAAATGAAGGAACTTCGGTAAATGAGGATAGTCAGATTTATAACATACTGGCAAATCAGTATCATTCCAATAATGATTTGAACAGTATTTACCTGTATTCCAGTGCATCAAATAAATTCTATATTATGGATGAGGCTTCCTTTAACCAGATTCCGGTGAAATCTTCGGCCAGTACACTGTATATATTTAATGGTGACGATTTGCAGAAAATGCCCTGGTATGAGGCGGCACAGGAAAATAATGGTCTGGCAGTATCACTGGCAACAGAGATCCGGCATAACAATCAGGATATTATCTGTTTTTCACGGTATATGCAGTATCCGTTGAAAAATAATGATTATTATTTTGTGATTTCTTTAAACCTGGGTAAAAGGAAATTTGACACGCTTTGCCGTCAGCTGAATAATGAAAATGAAGAACTGATGATTTTCGATCAGGAAAAGCTTATTTATGACAGCAGTAACCAGTCGGATGAAGTGATAAATGATTTGGCACAGACGATTCAAAAGCAGGAAGCGGCAAATTACTGGTTCACAGCAAAAATCAATTCAAGAAAATATGTGGTTATTGGTGACAGATCTGAAGACAATGGTTGGACCATGTTAAAACTGGTGCCGCAGAATGAGATGATCAGAGATGTTAGGCTACAGTTCCTGACGAACTGTTTTATTGTCTTTCTTATCTTTTCAGCAGGCATTTTCTGTCTGTCCTATATTATTAACCGAACCATGAAACCAATTGAAAATCTGGCAGAAATCATGAGGCATTACCGGCAGGGAAAGCGCTATGAGGAACCCGAACTGAGTGGAAGGCTTGATGAGGTAGGTACACTGTATTCCAGCTTTGAAAAAATGAATGAGAGAATTAATACACTGATTGAATCGGAATATCAGAGTCAGATCCAGGAGAAGCAGGCCCGGCTGGAAGCATTACAGGCGCAGCTGGATCCACATTTTCTTTATAATACGTTGCAGACGATCAGTGGAATTGCCATAGAAAATAATGTATTAGAAATTGAAGAAATTAATAATTCACTCAGTGAGATTTTACGATACAGCTTAAACAACAGTAAACAGCTGGTAAAGATTGACGAAGAAGTAAAAATTGTACAGGATTATATGAATATACAAAAACACCGGTTTGGTGACAGGGTAAATCTGGAGATTGATTTGTCCAAAGAGGCTCTTGAACTTCGGGTTCCGGTATTCTTTTTACAGCTTCCGGTAGAAAATGCGATCAAGCATGGTATGGAAAAGTCGGTTCATACTGTAAATATCCATGTTTATGATACGCGGATCAGGCATATTTTTTATATCCATGTGGAAGATGATGGACATGGAGTTACCGATGAACGTCTGGAAGAGATCCGAACGATGCTTCGGGGAGAAAGCAGGACGGAATCTAATGAATATAAACCAAAAGGCCTGGTTAATCTAAATGAGAGAATCAGGCAGCAGTTTGGTTCAGATTATGGTGTATGGATTGATCATATGGCAGAGGGCGGTACACAGGTCGTGCTTACAGTACCAGAAGGAGGACAGGATGCTGAAAGTACTCATAGCGGATGATGAGAGAATTGTGCGTAAAACACTCCGGCTCATTGGTAATTGGGATGAGTATGAAATGGAGATTGTCGGGGAAGCACAGAATGGGATGGAAGCCCTTGAAATGATCGATCAGCTTAAACCGGATATCCTGTTACTGGACATGAAGATGCCCGGGCTTTCCGGAAATCAGATATTGGAGCAGCTGACAGGGGATAGAAAGCGGATACATGTTATTGTGATCAGTGGCTATGATGATTTTGAATATGCCAGGATGGCTTTAAAATATGGTGCAATTGATTACCTGTTAAAGCCTATTAACAGGAATGAATTTAATCAGGCACTGCACAGGATTTATGAGAATGAGCAAAAAATGCAGATCCAGGGTGTAGAACGTAAAAAGGATGCTTTGGAACAGATTAAAGATAAAATTGATACTTATTACATGGAGGATATTTCTCTTACAAATCTGGCAGAAGCATATTTTATGAACAGCGATGTTTTATCCAGATTATTTAAGAAAAAATATGGTGTCAATATTACGAGTTATATTAATGATGTCCGGCTGACGCAGGCGAAAATTTATCTGACGGCAGGATATAACAGTGCACAGGTATCGGAAATGGTAGGCTATCATGACAGCAATTATTTCAGCCGTGTATTTAAAAAGTATTATGGGATATCTCCGACACAGTTTGTAGATGAAATGAATCATAGTTGAAGGAAAGGGTCATTTGAAAAAATGATCCTTTTGTCGATTTTGTCCTAAAAACAGTCGAAAATGTCTATGTCATGATGCATAATTAACAGATATGATATAACCATGAAAGGCAATTTCAAATGTAAAGAGGAGGGTTACAAATGAAAAGTAAAAAATTAATATCACTTGGTATCATGGCAGCAATGCTTACAGGAATGGTATTGACAGGCTGTGGACAGAGCCAGCAGGCAGGGGAAACAACGCAGGGTTCATCGGAAGCGACAGAAACAACAGAATCAACATCAGCAGAAAGTACAGCAGCATCCGGTGAAACGGTAGAATTGGAATTCCTGTTTGGAGATCCGAACAGAACGGAGATTTTCAGCAGAATTGTGGATGATTTTAATAACAGCCAAAGTGCTGTTCATGTGACATTTAATGCGACAGGAACCAATCATCTGGAAGAATTAATGACAAGACTTGCAGCAAATGATGCGCCGGATATGACCAGCCAGTTACAGGGGTATGAACTGGCAAGCTATGTGGAAGCAGGATATATCAAAGACATTAAAGATGAGCCATTTATGAAATATATCCGTGATACAGAGCTTGATACGGTTACCATAGACGGTGGGGTATATGGTATTCCGATGGACACACAGGCATGGGGTGTATTCTATAATAAAGAGTTATTTGATAAGGCAGGTATTTCAGAAGTTCCGACTACGGTAACAGAATTAAAGGACTGTGTAGATAAGCTCAAGGCAGCAGGAATTACACCATTTGCAGCAGGGTATGCCACGGAATGGACAATTGGCCAGTTCCTTGGTTATGGGGCATCTTCAATCCTGACTCCTGCAGCAGTAGAACTGGGAGATAATTATAAGAAAGGAAACTGGACCTTTGACCAGCCGGGAATTGATCAGGCGTTTGACGTATTGGATCTGGTTGGTGATAATACCCAGGACCGGCCTTTTGATACCGATGTGTCCGGACAGTATGCAACCTTTGCAAAGGGAGATGCAGCCATGATGCTGCAGGGTAACTGGTCCATCTTACAGATCAGGGAATTAAATCCGGATATTAAGATGGGAATGTTCCCACTGCCGATTTCAGATAATGCAGATGATCTATTGTTCCCTAAGCAGTATGGATTTGTAATTAATGTTTTAAAAGCATCGGATGAAGATCCGAATAAGGCAGCAGCAATCAACCAGTTTATGGAATATTTCTTAAATCCTGAAAACGGAGGCGGATATTATTACGATGAAATTGGTGTACCTACAGCAAATGCATTGGCTGAGCCTAAATTAGATGAGGCATCTGAAATTCTGCAGCAGTATTTGGAAAATGAGAAAACCGTGTTTACTTATTATGCATATGAACCTGCGGGATTTGATGCAGAATCCTGGAAAGTAACGGTAGAGTACCTGAATTCCGGTAATAAGGATCACAAGAAGCTGATTCAGAATTTTAATGACGCATTTGATAAATATGCAGATGCATTAGAATAAGTTTTATGAATAGACTGCAAAATTAAAGTTCATATTATTTGATTTTGCAGTCTTTTTCAATAGGAGACGGACATGAAGAGTAAGAAAAAAAGAGTAAGAGAAATCACAGATTATATTAAATTTGTATTTCCTATGTTGATTTTATATATTTTATTTTTTATCCTTCCACTGTTTCAGACAATCGGTTACTCTTTTACAGATTACAATGGAATAAATCCCAAAAAAGAATTTACGGGTCTGACTAATTATTTCGATGTATTTCAGGATAAATGGTTTTATAATTCAATGGCATTTACCGGAAAGTCCGTATTATTAATGATTTTGCTGGCCAATGTATTGGGCTTTCTTTTAGCACTGGCTTTGAATACAAAAATAAGAAGCAGAAATATATTGCGTGCAATTGTATTTTGTCCATTTGTTTTCAATAATGTAACAGTTGGATTTATCTGGCAGTTTTTACTGGGAAGATTCATGACAGATCTGTATCCGCTGACCGGTTGGAAGGTATTTAACATTGGATGGCTGTCCGATAACAGTCTGGTCTTATACTCAGTGGTTTTTGTTAAGCTATGGCAGAGCATAGGCTATTTTATGGTTATTTATCTGGCAGGATTACAGCTGCTTCCGCAGGATCCGCTGGAAGCAGCGTTGATTGATGGCTGTACAGGTATTAAGATGATTCGTTATATTACAATACCGTTAATGAAGCCAACAGCATTTGTATGTATCTTTCTGGCAATTACAGAGAGTCTTAATATGTTTCCGTTAATTATGAGTTTGACTAATGGTGGACCGGGTCATGCCTCAGAAAATATATCTTTGTATATTTATAACGAAGCTTTTAAGAGCCACAGGATGGGATACGCTTCGGCTCTGGCCGTTATACTTACCATTATTATGACCATAATTGCCGGTCTGCAGATGAAACTGACAAGGGAGGATGCAGGATGAAAAAAGAAAGAAAAGTCAATATGATTCTTGCCATCGTGCTTTGGTTAATATGTATTGCCATGTTCCTTCCGATGGTATTTGTAATTATTAATTCCTTTAAGACCTTTGGACAGGTAGTCATGGAACCACTGGCATTGCCGGAAGAGTGGAATCTTGATAATTTTAAGGAGGTTATGAAAACCGGAAATTATCTTAAGGTTTTTGGAAATACGATCTACTTTGCAGTGGTAAGTGGAGTTATCGTGATTGCACTGGGGGCTATGGCGGGATATAAGCTGGACAGAATGAATAATCGTATTGGGGAAATCACATCAATTGTATTTATGATTGCAATGATGCTTCCGTTTCCGGTTATTATGATACCGCTGGCAGTCGTTGCATCAGAGCTTCATATTTCCAACAATCTGACGTTGGTGTCGGTATTGAATGCAGGATTTTCATGTTCACTGGCGGTGATTATGTATAAACAGGCGGTAAGTTCCATTCCGAAAGAACTGGATGAGTGTGCCTATATGGATGGTGCAAGCGGATATCGTTTCTTTTTCAGGATTATTTTTCCGTTATTAAAACCGATTACAGGAACAGTCGCTGTATTATATTTCATCCGGTACTGGAATGATTTGATGCTTCCTATGATCCTTATTTCCAAAAAGGAGTTATATACTATTCCGTTGTCACAATTATCTTTTTATAACCAGTTTACGCAAAACAGATGGAATCTGCTGCTGGCCTCCGGCCTTATGGCGATTATACCTGTTGTGATCATTTATTTATTTGCACAGAAAACCATTATCAGTGGTGTTGCAGCCGGTGCAGTGAAAGGATAGAGAAATGTATAAAGAGACCAGAATGTCAGAAGTAAAAATAACAGATGGATTAATACATAAAAAGCGTAATATAGTTGAAGAGAAAACAATTCCCTATATTCGAAAGGCGTTAAACAACGAGCTTTACGGTGTTGAACCGAGCGGGGCATTTGAAAACTTCCGGATCGCAGCCGGGGAATCAGACCGCAATTTCTATGGTCTGGTGTCACAGGACAGTGATGTGTTTAAGTGGATGGAAGCCGCTTCTTTGAGTTTACAATATGAAAATGAGGAAATGCAGACTTATTTAGAAGAAGCAATTGATTTATTGGACCGGGCACAGCAGAAAAATGGATATCTGAATACTTATTATATCATTCATGGACTGCAGGACCGCTGGCACTATCTTAAGGAATCCTGTCAGTTATATTGTGCAGGACATCTGATTGAAGCAGCGGTATCTGCCTACCAGACAATTCAGAATACGAAGCTGCTTGAAATAGCAAGGGCCTATGCAGATTATATTGACTATAGCTTCGGAATAGAAGAAGGCAAGATTCACGGATATGACGGGCATGCGGAAATCGAGCTTGCACTTTACCGGTTATATGAGGAAACAAATGTAGAAAGATACAAATTATTAGCAGACTATTTTGTCGAGGAACGTGGGAAAAAACCATATTTCTTTTCAAAAGAGAATAGAAATCAGAATGTACGGAATAATCTGGTTTATGAACTGGAGGAAAGTAATTATCAGCATTCGCAGTCTCATCTGCCGATTCGGGAACAGACAGAGCCGGTAGGGCATGCCGTAAAGGCAATGTATTATTATACTGCAGCCGTTGACAAAGCGAGACTGAATGAGGATAAGGAGCTGTTTGCACATATGTGTAAGCTGTGGCAAAGCGTCGTATCACAGAAAATGTATCTGACAGGTGCGATTGGAGCATGTGCTTATGGAGAGAGCTTTTCTTATCCGTATGATCTTCCGACCGATCTGATGTATGGAGAAACCTGCGCCGCAATTGGCCTTTTCCTTTTATCCTATCATATGCTTCTGGTAGAAACAGACAGCAGATACAGTGATATCATGGAGAGAACTTTATACAATGCGATTCTGGTTGGAATGTCGGAGAGCGGAACAGAGTTCTTTTATACGAATGCACTGGAGATTGATCCACGGAAATGTGAAAAGAGACAGGATTATTCCCATCTGAAGGCAGAACGTCAGACATGGTTTGACTGTCCGTGCTGTCCGCCTAATATTGCAAGGCTGCTTATGGGAATGAATAAATACATCTATACCGGGGACAGAAATGAACTGAATGTTCATTTATTTATTGGAAGCAGCATTCAGAAAGCCGGCTGGAGTGTGCGTCAGGAGACCGTGTATCCGGATAATGGGAATGTGAAATTCTATGTGAAAAAAGATAATTCCGAAAAAGGTACTTTCAGAGTGAGAATACCGGAATGGTGCAGTCATTACGAGGTATCTCTGGACGGAGAGAAGCTTAAAAGAATAATCCGGAAGGGCTATCTGGAAATTACGAAAGAAGACTGGAGCAAAGAGAGTGTACTGGAAATCTGCTTTGATATGCTGCCTCAAAAGGTTTACGGAAGTCTGAAAGTAAGCTCCCTGACAGGAAAGACAGCTGTTACGTGTGGTCCCCTTGTATATTGTGCAGAAGAAGCAGATAATCAGGAGCTCCATACTCTTTACATAAAAAGAGAAGGACAGGTCTGTCACGCAGACGGAAGGTTAATTGTTGATGGTTATCGTGCAATAGAACGGAATACGGGGCTGTATGGAGAGCAGTCACCGGATTATGAAGAAATTAAAATCTGTCTGGTGCCGTATTATTCGTGGGGGAACAGAGGTAAAGGAGCCATGACTGTATTTTTGAAGGAGAGGTGATTGTAGAATGAAGCATTCACAAATGCAGATTGAGGACTGCTTTTGGAGTCCGGTTATATCCAAGATGTGTAATGAAATTATACCTTATCAATATGAGGTATTAAATGATGAAATAGAAGGGATTCCGAGCAGCCATGCAATTGAAAACTTTCGCATTGCATCCGGACAGAAAAATGGTAAATATGTGGGTATGCTCTTTCAGGATAGTGATGTGGCAAAATGGATTGAGGCAGCAGCTTATTCCTTAAAAGTGAATGATGATCCTGAAATCCGGAAGAAAATCGAAGATGTGATTGATCTCATAGAGCAGACGCAGCAGGAAGATGGATATCTGGATACATACTATATCTGTGAAAAACCGGATCAGAGGCTTAAGAATATTGCACATGGACATGAAATGTACTGTGCGGGACATTTACTGGAAGCAGCGGTCGGATATGCGGAGGTTACCGGGGAAGAACGGTTTCTGCATATCATGGAACGATATATAAAATGGTTTATGGACCGGATTGGCCCGGATGAAAATCAATTGCATATTTATCCTGGACACCCGGAGCTGGAGCTTGCTTTGTATAAGCTGTATCAATATACCGGAAACGATCAGTATCTGGAATTTATGAAATATATTCTGATGGAGAGAGGAAAGCAGCCTTCTTTTCTATTGGAAGACTCCGGCTATGGAGAGCAGTATCATGATAAATGGTTTGCTCTGGAATATCATCAGGCACACAAGCCGGTTCTTGAGCAGACAGAAGCCGTCGGGCATGCAGTCCGGGCAATGTACCTGTATTCCGGTATGGCAGATCTGGCAAAAGCATCCGGGGATGAGGCACTTTTTAATGCGTTAAAGGTGCTCTGGACAGATGTAACTACTAAGAAAATGTATATTACAGGGGCGATTGGTTCTGATGAGCATGGCGAAGGGTTTTCGATTGCGTATGATCTGCCAAATGACCGTGCCTATGCAGAAACCTGTGCTTCCATCGGATTGTTTATGTGGGCACGCAGAATGCTTAAACTGGAATGGAACAGCAATTATGCGGATGTGATGGAGGTAGCACTTTATAATGGAATATCAAGTGGCATGTCCGAAGATGGAAAACAATATTTTTATGTAAATCCTCTTGAAGTAAATCCGGCTAAGGTTCACCAAAGATATGATATGAGACATGTCCGGTCAAGCAGAGTGACCTGGTTCGGGTGTGCATGCTGTCCTCCGAATGTGGCGCGTATTCTGACTTCATTGGAGAGATATAGTTATGATATAGCGGATGATTTCTGCAGTATGGCAATCCATTTGTATCTATGCGGACGGATCATCATGCCGGATGATAGTGTATGGAATATCACGGGATCATATCTCACAGATGGAAAAATAGAAGTTTCCTATACCGGTGAAGAGAAGGACTTTACGTTAAAATTAAGAAATCCCGGTTGGAGTACAGGGACAGAAATCAGAATGAATGGTCAGCCGGTTGAAGCAGAACAGGAACAGGGATATTTTTCTGTTTCCAGAAAGTGGAAAGATGGAGATAAGCTTCAGTTAAAGTTTGGAATTACTGCACAATTGGTATACGCCAATACCTGTGTGGAAGACGATGCAGGTAAGGTGGCTGTTATGAGAGGACCGGTTGTATTCTGCCTGGAAGAAGCGGATAATGGTAAGCATTTATCAGAATTAATGATTGAGTCAATCGACAGTCTGTGTCAGGACAGTGTGATCTTAAAGGGATACCGTGAGCATACGGAAGATCATAAGGCACTATATTCCACAATACCGCCCCGGATAGAAGAAACATCAATAAAGGCCATCCCCTATTCCCACTGGGGAAATGCAGGGGAAGGAGAGATGAGAGTCTGGGTAAGAAAGGTTTCGACTTTTTAAAATTATGATCTTGCGTTTTAACAGATGATATGGTATATTCTATTATTGTCAGGACTTCGTGAGCAATATGCTCACGAGACTGTATGGATGGATTCCCGAGTGGCCAAAGGGGACAGACTGTAAATCTGCTGCAAATTGCTTCGGTGGTTCGAATCCACCTCCATCCATTTGAAGTCTGCGTTGCGGATTTCAACCTATGCATCAATGAGGTTAATGGAACAGCACTTGTGCGTATGTCCATGATCTAAACCGAGATGCATATTGTGGCGTCTGCAGGTGTGGCGGAATAGGCAGACGCAAGGGACTTAAAATCCCTCGGTGGCAACACCGTGCCGGTTCAAGTCCGGCCACCTGCATAAAATTGGAAATGCTTAGAATGTTGACAACAATATTCTAAGCATTTTTCTTACTTTATAGGAAATTAGTTGCTTTGCAACACCGCTCGCGCGCGAAGAGTTCGCAAGTGAACTCTGTATTTATAAAAGAATTGTTTGTGCATTTGACGGAGGAAAAGCATGACCGAGTTACAGCAGCAGTTATTTGCCCTGCAGGATGAAACGTATCGGGAGTTTCACAGTAAGCTTATGCCGGATATCAATAAGGAAGCAGTGATTGGAATCCGGATTCCGGTGTTAAGAAGGTTTGCCGGAGAGTTTGCAAAGAAGCCGGAAGCCAGAGAGTTTTTGCAACAGCTTCCACATCAGTATTATGAGGAAAACAATCTTCACATGATGCTGATTACTGCAGAGAAAGACTATGAGAAATGTCTGGCAGAAGTGGAAAGATTTGTTCCCTATATTGACAATTGGGCAACCTGTGATCTGCCGGCACCGAAATGCTTTGCAAAACATAAGCAGGAGCTGTTTCCCCGAATAAAGGAATGGATTGCTTCGGAAGAGACTTATACGATCCGCTATGGAATCGACCTGCTTATGGCGTTGTATCTGGATGCTGATTTTAGACCGGAATATCTGGAACTTGCGGCATCTGTAGCTTCGGAAGAATATTATGTGAAAATGGTGATTGCGTGGTACTTTGCCACGGCTCTTGCGAAGCAATGGGATGCAGCAATTCCTTATATGGAGCAGCGCAGGCTCCCTGACTGGGTACACCGCAAGACGATCCGGAAGGCGGTTGAAAGCTACCGGATTACGAAGGAGCAGAAGGATTATTTAAGGACATTGAAGTGAGATTCAAATAAAGGTGATGTTGGAGATATGGAATTGATTAATGTGATAATACGGATTGAGAGTTTGAACAGAGGAGTATAGGAGGTTATGACGCGTGAAGAAGTATTAAAATATGGCTTATCCTTTCCACTGACCTATCGGGAGGCGCCATTTCATGATCCGAACTGGCAGCTGGTCCGGGTGAAGGGAAGTAAAAAGGTTTTCTTATGGACATATGAAAGAGAAGGCTGCCTGAATATCAATGTAAAGCTTGATCCGCAGTGGAAGGATTTTTGGAGAAGTGCATATCCTGGAAGTGTTGTAGCCGGATATCATCAGAATAAGGAGCACTGGAATACACTGATTCTGGATGGAACCATTCCAGAGGGGGATGTGAAGCGCATGATTGCAGAAAGCTATGAAATTGTTACGGACAGCCCGACAAAGCGGATCTATGAAGCAGTAAAGAAGATTCCGAAGGGGCATGTGGCTACCTATGCGCAGATTGCGGAGCTGGCCGGGGAGAAAAAGATGGCAAGGGCAGTGGGAAATGCCCTGCATAAGAATCCGGATCCGGAAAATATTCCCTGCTTCCGCGTGGTGAATTCGAAGGGAGAGCTATCCGGAGCATTTGCCTTTGGAGGAGAGGGTGAACAGGCAAGACGGCTTCGGGAAGATGGGGTTATCGTAGAAAATGGGAAAGTGGATCTTGATCAGTTTAGAATTCAGATTGATCCGGTTACTTTGGAAATAAAAACAGCTGATTCTTAATTATTACTTAATATGTAACTATTCAGAGCCATGCAAATCATGGAGATATGTACGACGAATGCTCGCATTCGTAAGGACATTTGGCATAATTTATATGGCGAAGTAACCACATGAGCAAAAGGAAAGCTGCGTAGCAGCGATTTTGCGAATGTGGTTCTGAATAGTTACTTATGATTTCGTAAATTAAAATTCGTAATCAATGCAGGCGCGGCTTTCACGTAACGGAGTGATGAATGCGCCAAAGGCTTTGTGGGTAGGATGAATCTGATAAGCATTCAGGCCTTCGATATCATCAAAATCACAGATTAAAGCCAGTTCATAGTTGCTTTCTGCAGCTTTTTCATCATTGATGGCAACGACGAGTTTCTTTAAGGTGGGAATCTCAGCTTCAAAAACGGAAAGGCGCTTCTTAGCTTCCACGATGGTTTCCTGTTTCGTCTTTCCTTCGGCATTTTCTTTTAGCTTGAACATTACAATGTGTTTGATCATAGGTGTATTTCCTTTCTTTGTTGTTATATAGAAATTTATCGGGCAGGTACGAACGACCTTTTGACCCTGATATCATCATTTTATAAGATAATAAATGCAAATTCAATACGGTTGCTGTTATAACATTTATTGAAAGTGCGTAACTATTCAGTACAGGTCGAAGCACATACTGCTGAGACCGTACGAATATGATTCAATAGTGCAAAATCCCATCAGCGAAGCTGATTTTAAATGGATTTTGCATGGTAACTGTGAAGGTACTGAACAGTTACGAAAGTGCAAGTTACTGGAACAAGATATGAGTGAACCGTAGCAGTGTAAACCTACTTGCAAGGTTTCCGGTAACAGGATATGATGAAAAGGGTGTTATAGTTCATACAGCAGGCAGACACTTGCTGTCAGGCTGCGTAAGAACATGATTTGAGTAGAGCACTTAGCGAGGTTATTTCGAGCTTAGTGCGAACCATACAAGTTCACTTGGCGAACCAAAGGTGAGTCTGGTGAAGCTTGTTCGGGAGTGAGCAGGCTCCTTTTGCGAAGCAAAACTTCAAATGGGCCTGCGAATAGTTGCTGGAACGAGGTACGAGTGAACAGTAACTAAAATAAGATGAGGTGACAGACATGGCAAAAACGGAAGAGGAAATTTGCAAAGAATGTAAGGGAAACTGCTGCAGGTCCATGGGATGCTCTCTTTCTCCGGAGGATATGATCCGCAGAATCCGGGCATGGAAGGAAATATCCGGAGCAGAGCGGATACAGCACAGAAGGACAGAAGAAGCAAAGGCAGAGGAAACCATGGCAGAAAAAGAGCCTGATTCTGAAGAGATCGAGAACTGGCTGATGAACAGCAGTTGTGCGTTGGATTCCTTTGGGTATCCGGGAGGGAGTCTGCTTTATGTGCGGATGCGTCATAAGTGCTTTACCTTTATCGGAGTCGATGCCATGGGAGAATGTGCGGCATTGACGGATACAGGATGCCTGTTATCCTATGAGGATCGTCCCAAGGGAGGACGGATGCTGATTGCACGTGAGGATCATCGCTGCACCCAGGAATACACCAGGGAGATGATGGTGGAGGACTGGATGCCTTATCAGGAACAGCTTAAGCAGATCTGGAAAAAGTGGTATGAGAGGTTTATGCAGGATGGGACATTTGACCGTTGCGAGGAAGAATATATGAAGCTTCAGAGAACACGCAGGGAGCAGATGATGGCTTCCATGCAGGGTTGATAGAGGATAGAGGAAAATGTATGCTCAAGGTTTCACATATTAAGAAAAAGTATGGAAAAAGAATCATATTGGATGATATCTCCCTGGAAGCTGAGTGCGGACAGTGCCTTGCACTTGCCGGAAAAAACGGCTGCGGTAAGACAACACTGATGCAGATTCTGGCAGGAGCCATCCGGCCTGATGCTGGAGAAATTTCCTTTTTCGGAAAGAATCCGCTGCAGAAGCGCACATACTTCCGGAAGTATGTGGGATATGTTCCGCAGGAGCCGCCACTTATTGATGAGCTTACCGTGAAGGATAATCTGAAGCTATGGGGTGTCTGGCAGTCGGAGCACCGGGAATTGCTGCTTTCCTCCTTTGAACTGGAGGAACTGCTGAAAACAGAAGTCCGGAAACTGTCGGGAGGAATGAAGCGACGATTATCGATTGCCTGCGCACTGGCACAGTGGCCGCCGATTCTGCTGTTGGATGAGCCGACAACAGCACTTGATTTATATTATAAGGATAACATTCAGCAATGGCTGATGCAGTATCGGAGCATGAATGGAATTGTGCTGCTGACTTCGCATGATGAAAACGAAATTCTTTCCTGTGACCGCTGTCTGATTATGAAGCAGGGGAAGCTCACAGAGCTTATGGGAGAAGATTTGACCATAGAGGAAATCAGAAAAGAAATCATAACACCGGATAAGTAAGGGTGAAGGGAGAAGAAAAATGCCGAAATTTGATCCAATGACAGGAGAACTCATTACAGAGGAAACAGACGGAAAAGGAACTGCATCTATATCAGAAAACCAGACAGATATTGGGCAGACAACAGAACAAACCGGAAAACAGTTTGTGCCAAGGTTTGATCCGATGACGGGACAGCCAATTCATATAGAACAATCGCAGCCACAGACTCAATCACAGTTCCAACGGCAGCTCCAGTCTGAATCACAGTCCCAATCGCAGCCGCAGTTTCAGCCACAGCCCCAGTTTCAGCCGCGGCCTCAATCTCAGGAACCGAAGAAGTCACACAAGATGGCAATCATCGTTTCGATTATTGCTGGAGTAGTGGTATTGCTTGGAATTCTTGCTTTTGTATTAGCAGCAGTGCTGCTTTCCAATCCGAGAACAGCTGTGGAAAAAGCATGTGCAAAGACCTTTTCAGAGGGCGGATATTTATATGATACATGCAGGGATTTTCAAGGATTTGAAAAAGATTACACGGTTACGTCCAACATCAAGATTGCGATGCAAAGTGAATATTCTGACGGCTCAATCATATTGTACACACAGCTGGGAGTAGATGGAAAAGACAAACAGCTTGCCGGAACGATGGCATATAACAGCGCATGGATTAATATTCCTGAAATCGAATATAAGCTGCAGATTGATGCGAATGAGGTTCGTCTTCAGATCCCATCGGCAGACAGCCATGTGTTTACTTATAATTATACAGAGGAAAAGCATGGATATCTGACAGAAATAGCCTCTGCGGAGGATCTTCAGGCGATTGATGATGTTCTGAAAATGATTTATTCCAGTGAATCATCGGGCGATATCAAAAATACAGAGTCTGCTGTGAAGCTGATGAACTGGTACCGTTCCCTGAAGGTGGAAAAATCAGATGCAGGGCAGTTTGAAGTGGATGGAAATATCCGGAAGTGCAAGGGATATGCGATTTTGGTGACACGGGAGGATATGAACCGGTTCAGGGAGATTTATCAGGAATATGTCGAGACCGTGATGACAGATCGGCTGCATGCGCTTGGAATGTCCGCAGAGGAATACACGGAGCAGATATTTGCAGATATTCAGGATATGGAGGATGCAACGATCCGGTTTTATGTGTATCAAAAGGAACTGGCCTGCGTGGAGCTTGAAGCTGCAGGGGATATTTATCAGGTGATTTTCCATGGTGGGGACTATCGGACGCAGAACATGGAGATACTTGTGAACGGTGCTGTAGTATGCACGATCAAAGGAACGCTTGCAGGAGATGAGGAAAGCATTACAGTGGATCTTTCGGGAAACCATGTCGAGGTGACATACAACCGGAGTACAGAAGCTTATGACATTAAATCGGAAAATACTTATGAAAAGATTGAAATGAACGGAAGCCTTTCCGTTGGAAGCAAGGAGATCAGACTGACTGTGGATCAGTTTGCCATGGAGGGAGAGGCGGATTATACCCTAAGTGGGGATATTGCTGTAACTAAGGGGGCGGTCATTGACACAATGAAGGGGGAAGCCTTTGATATTGGAAATGCCAGTGAAGAGGAGTATGATGAGTTATTTGATGATCTGAATCAGTTACTTTATGGATTATTGGGATACTAAAAGGAAACCGGATGAAAACGTGGATTGCTTTTTTCATAGTGGAATGTAAAAGAACATGGAAGACACTGTTAAAGTCCATAGGAAGCTATTGCGCCTGCCTGCTTCTGACGGCGGTATTGGTAGCGGCATTCAGCGAGATCATGCAGAATGCACAGGTGTTTCAGAAGGTGAATATTGGCATTGCGATTCCGGAGGGAGAGAGTATCAGCCGTCTGGCAACACAGTATATTTCCTCTATGGACAGTGTCCGTTCGGTTTGTGATTTTTATTATCTGGATGAACAGGAGGCTGTGGAGCAGTTAAAGCAGGGAATCCTTCAGGCGGTAGTTGTACTGCCTGAGGGCTTTTATCATGATGTGCAGGTAGGGATCAATCCGCCTGCACAGATTTATTTTCCGAAGGATGCTGCGCAGAACACACAGGTATTTGAAGAACTGGTGACTGCAGGAGTATCCTTTTTACAGACCGCAGAAGCGGGCGTTTATGCAACGCTGGACACGGCCTCTTATTATGGCATCGAATTACAGGGGGCAGGACTCGGTGATACGATCGCTTATCTGTTTGTGAATCAGATGTTGAAAAGAGACAGCGTATATTCTGCCAGAATGCTCTCGTCCATGGGGAATCTATCGGTTGCGGAGTATTATTACGCAGCAGGCCTTGTGATTCTGCTTATGATGTGTGGGATTCAGTTTGGATTTTTATATGGAAAGCGGAACAGATCCGTGGAAGATAAACTGAAAATTCGTGGCGTAGGAAGTATCCGACAGTCCGTCGTTAAGATTCTGGTAATGACAGAGTTTTTGTATGTGACAGGACTCCTGTATTACTTTGCGGGAATCGGCATTGCCGGTTGGACCAAAACGTATTTCGTATTTTATCAGGGGACAACATGGTATGCCCTGTTGCTCTTGTGTCTTGGAATAGCGATTTATTTTCATGTGTTGTATGAGCTTTCAGGCAGCAGCTCACAGGCGGCAGTATTTGTTTTGGCAGTAAATGTAATTACAATCTGTGGAGCCGGTGTACTGATTCCGGAGGCTTATCTGGGAAAAGAGATTGCCGGAATCAGCCGTTTTCTGCCGATGAAGTACTGGAATGTATATGCGGCAGGAATGCTGGAAGGAGAGTTATTCAAAGAAGCGGTAACCGGAACGGTATTTTTCTTGTTTGTTGGAATGGTGGCAGGGATGCTTCTTTCCTGGAGAAATGAAAAGAGCGGGCAGCAGTCACATAACGATATCCGATCTTGTATGCATGCCCATACAGGTATATGCGAAAACATAAAAAAAGTCCCAATGGGATTTGTTTATTATAAGCTTCAACTGAAATTATGGCTGAAACACAGAATCTGCTGGCTTCAAATACTGTTTCTGGTACTGCTTCTTCTGGTGATTGGAGGTATCCATATCCCGGATACAAAAAACAGCAGTATCGGACTCGCGGGCGTGACATCCGGTATTACGCAGACCATCGCGGACCGTCTGATGCAAAAGAGGGATGTGTATCAATTTACCACTTATGAAGGCACGGAAGAGCTGGAACAGGCGGTAGAGGCAGGAGAGCTGGAATGCGGATTTGTGTTTGACAAAGAATTTGCAAAGCAATACGAAGAAGGTTCATTTACAGACAGCATTACTTATGTCTATACTCCTTTTACAACGAAGGGGATGGCGGTACGAGAGACTGTATATGGAACTGTTCTGGAGCTTTATGGGGAAAAGCTTTTGCAGCAGAATCAAGAAACAATTGTCGGACAGAGCTCCGAAGAGATTTCAGCAATGCTGGCAGAGAGGTATGAATATTATTTGAACAGTGATGCGATTTTCCATACAGAAGTGATTTATGTGGAAACGGATGCCGGAATGGAGAGTGACTTGAGAAGAGCAGAGCCCGGCTCCGACGGGCAGAATGGAGACGCAGACGGGCTGGAAATCGGGAAACCGAACCACAATCAAAACCACAATCAAAACCACAATCAAAATAGTAATCAAAACCGCAATCAAAACAGTAATCAAAATAGCAATCAAAACCGCAATCATAACAGAATTGCAGGTCAGCCGGCTGATATGGAAAATTTGATTCGTGGTGTGATTTCCTGCATGATTTTTCTGGCGGTTTATCTGTCGGGAGCGTCCTGTAAGGAAGAGAAAAATCAGCATTTCCTGTCAATATTGGAGAAAGGAAAACGCCACAGCTATGAGTGTGCCGGAATGCTGGCAGCAGCAACACCAATGATGCTTGTCGGGACAGGCTTATCCTGCTTAATCATATTGCAGTCGGAGATGCTGGATGCGGCGAGTGGAGCAGGAGTTGTAACCGCAACGGGAATTGGAATGGTAATTGTGACAGAGATTTTGCAGATGCTTCTGCTCATTGTGGTATCCATTTTATTTACTGCGTGTACGATGTGTATATGGAAAAAAGATATGGGAATGTTATCGGCACTTCCTGTACTTATACTGCTGCAGATCATCATCTGCCCGGTAATTTTTGACATGGCAGTGTATGTACCGGTCGTGAAATATATCCGGTATCTCTGCCCTATTGCTTATTATCTTTAAGTGCTTCCTAAAGTTTTCACAAGCAAGCTCCATTATTTTATAAGAACTTGATTTTGGACTATTTTTTCAAGTTTTGTTGCATTATATCCAATTTCGCTATAAGAATTAGCAATGTCTTTGCCACAATGGTTGGATTTTGGACATATATGCTTCTTGTCGTATTCATATGTCCAATTTCGCTATAAGAATTAGTAATCTCTTTGCTGCAATGGTTAGATTTTGGACATTTATGCTTCTTACTGCAACCATATGTCCAATTTCGCTATAAGAATTAGCAATGTCTTTGCTACAATGGTTGGATTTTGGACATATATTCTTCTTGCAGCATTTATATGTCCAATTTCACTATCATGTTTTCAGTTCTTTTCATTACAGATAATGAATTTTGGACTATTTTCTTATGAATTGCTCCATTATGTCCATTTTGAAAAGTGCAGCTTGCAATTTTGAGAAAGATCCCTTATGATGAACTTAGACATGCGACTGACGGAAGCAGAGTGATCTGTGTAGGGGCACCTACAGGGAGCATGTGAATAAAGAAGAGCCGACCGTCTGGGCAAACACAGTATCGCATGTGTATGTCCAGATTTTTTATGTAGAGCACTTAGCGAAAGCAAGCCGAAGGCGCAGGTTGAGGTTAGTGCGAACGATACCTGGACACTTAGCGAGAACAAGTCGAAGACGCAGCATGTGTCTGGAAATCAGAAAATTAGAAACAAGGGTAACTATTCAGAACTCCATTCGTAAAACCGTTGCTAACGCAACGTAGTTTACCTTATGTGGTTACTTCGCCATATAAATTATGTCAAATGTCCTTACGAATGAGAGCATTCGACGTCCATATTGTCATAATTTGCATGGCTCTGAATAGTTACAAATAAGGAATTAAGAAGGAGGAAGCAAAAATGGAAAAACTGTCACTGGACAGGGAGCTTAAGGAGAATGCATATCCGGGAAGAGGAATCGTAATTGGAATCTCACCGGATGGAAAGAAAGCGGTAACTGCTTATTTTATCATGGGAAGAAGCAGCAACAGCCGTAACCGGATTTTCGTTGAATATGAGGATGGAATCCGTACGGAGGCCTTTGATCCCACGAAGCTGGAGGATCCGAGTCTTATCATCTATGCCCCGGTTCGTGTACTGGGAGATTATACCATTGTTACAAATGGAGATCAGACGGATACCATTTATGACGGGATGCGGAATGGACTGAATTTTGAGCAGGCCCTGCGCAGCCGGGAATTTGAGCCGGATGCACCGAATTATACCCCGAGAATTTCCGGAAGCATGAAGATTAAGGACGGAAAATATCGTTATGCAATGTCTATTTTGAAGAGTGATAACGGAAATCCGGAAGCCTGCAACCGCTTTACCTTCTATTATAATAATCCACTTGCAGGAGAAGGCCGTTTTATCCATACCTATATGCATGACGGTAATCCGCTCCCGAGCTTTGAGGGAGAACCGAAGCTTGTAGAGGTAATGGATGACATTGATGAATATACGGATCTGATCTGGAACAGCCTTAATGAAGAGAATAAGGTATCTTTGTTTGTGAGGTATATTGATATTGCAACCGGCAGATATGAGACAAGAATTGTTAATAAGCATCAGAAATAGACACAGATGGCAAGCTTGTGAAAAATGAGGCAATGACATATTTTTCAGTTGATCAACCCGATAGGAAAGGACAGTAGAGATGAATGAAATTCAATTAAAGTATGGATGTAATCCGAATCAGAAGCCTTCCAGAATTTATATGGAGGATGGCAGTGACCTTCCGGTTAAAGTTTTAAACGGTAAGCCGGGATATATCAATTTCCTTGATGCATTTAATGGCTGGCAGCTTGTTAAGGAGTTAAAGCAGGCAACCGGACTTCCGGCAGCAACTTCCTTTAAACATGTATCTCCGGCAGGAGCAGCCGTAGGACTTCCGCTTACTGAGACTCTTGCTAAAATTTACTGGGTAGATGATCTGGGAGAGCTTTCTCCTCTGGCATGTGCTTATGCAAGAGCACGTGGTGCGGACAGAATGTCTTCCTTTGGTGATTTCATTGCTTTGTCGGATGTCTGTGATGCGGATACGGCTCGCCTCATTAAAAGAGAGGTTTCCGATGGTGTGATTGCACCGGGATATACCGAAGAGGCCATGGAGCTTCTGATGCAGAAGAAAAAAGGAAACTATAACATTATTCAGATTGACCCTTCCTATGTTCCGGCTGAGATTGAACGTAAGCAGGTATATGGCATTACCTTTGAACAGGGAAGAAATGAACTTGCAATTAATGATGAACTGTTCTCAAATATTGTAACGAAGAATAAAGAGCTTCCGGAGGAAGCAGTTATGGATATGAAAATTGCCATGATCACCTTAAAGTATACACAGTCCAATTCCGTGTGCTACGTTAAGGGTGGACAGGCAATTGGTATCGGGGCAGGACAGCAGTCCAGGGTGCATTGTACCCGTCTTGCAGGACAAAAGGCCGATAACTGGTATCTGCGTCAGGCACCGCAGGTGCTTGATCTTCAGTTCGTAGATTCTCTGGGACGCGCAGACCGTGACAATACGATCGATGTTTATATCGGAGAGGAATATGAAGATGTGCTTCGTGAGGGCGAATGGCAGAAGCGCTTTAAGGTAAAGCCTCCGGTATTTACCAGAGAAGAAAAGAGAGCATGGCTTGACGGAAACAGGAATGTAACCATTGGTTCTGATGCGTTCTTCCCGTTCGCAGATAATATTGAGAGAGCCTATAAAAGCGGCGTGAAATACATCGCTCAGCCCGGCGGTTCAGTTCGTGACGATCTTGTGATTGAGTGCTGTGACAAGTATGATATGGTGATGGCATTTACCGGAATCCGGCTGTTCCATCACTAAAAAGATAAAAGCAGTTATATAGTTAAAAGCAGGCGATACTCGGTTTTTATACGGAGTATCGCCTGCTTTTATAATTAGAAGTAAAAGCTCAAATGGCTCAAATTTTTGAAGAAATACTTTATAATTTGCAGAAAAAGCTGAAGAAGATGTAAAACGGAGAAGAAGATCGCAAAAAGTTCGTTGTAAAAAATGCTATTTAACCACAAAAGTTCCTTGCATTTTTTGAAATTAACGATCATACTATACTTATCAGAGTAACGGAGGTATATGTATGTACCGAATGGCGATCGAAAAACTATTAAAATGGAAACAGTGTAAACACCGTAAACCTTTAATTATTGAGGGGGCGCGTCAGGTTGGTAAGACCTGGTTGATGAAAGAGTTTGGCAGACAGGCATATTCAGATACGGTTTATATCAATTTTGATTCCAACTCGAGGATGGCAGAATTATTTGCTTCTGATCTGGACACAGACCGGCTGATTATGGGATTGGAACTGTATGTGGGACATAAGATTGATCCTGATAATGCTTTGCTGATTTTTGATGAAGTGCAGGAAGTTCCCAGAGCATTATCGGCTCTTAAATATTTCAATGAAAATGCGCCACAGTATCATATTGTATGCGCAGGCTCCCTGCTCGGGATTGCTTTGCATCAGGGAACCTCTTTTCCTGTCGGCAAGGTGGACTTCTTAAAGCTTTATCCGCTTTCTTTCAAGGAGTTTTTAATGGCGTCCGGCAAAGAACAATTCGCCAAATTGCTTGATCAGCGGGACTTCCAAATGATTACCAGCTTTAAACAGACATATATTGATGCTTTAAAACACTATTATTTTGTTGGTGGTATGCCGGAGGCAGTGCAAAGCTTTGTAGAGAATAAAGATTTTAATGAGGTTCGTGAAATTCAAAAGCGAATTCTCAATGCCTATGAACAGGATTTTTCCAAGCATGCCCCAAACGAAATTGTACCAAGAATCCGTATGCTGTGGAACAGCATACCTTCCCAGCTGGCGAAAGAAAATAAGAAGTTTATCTATGGCCTTATCCGTGAAGGCGCCCGGGCAAAGGATTATGAAACTGCGCTTATGTGGCTTAGTGATTGCGGACTTGTTCATAAAATCAGTCGTGTCAATGGTGTGGGACTGCCTTTGCGGGCGTATGAGGATTTGAAGGCGTTTAAGTTGTTTGTGGTAGATGTTGGACTTCTGGGATGTATGGCCGGATTGCGTCAGCGTACACTGCTTGATGGTAACGATCTTTTTGCTGAATTCAATGGAGCCCTTACGGAACAGTATGTCTGTCAGCAATTAAAAACAATTGAGGAACTGGTTATTTATTATTATACAAATGACAGAGGATCCTGTGAAATTGATTTTGTTGTTGATACCGGTGAGAGAATTGTTCCGGTTGAAGTAAAAGCAGAGATAAATCTTAGAGCTAAAAGTCTGAAGACTTATCGGGAAAAATTTACACCTGAGGTTTCAGTCCGTACCTCTATGGCTGACTACAAAAGGCAGGAATGGCTTGTTAACCTGCCATTGTATGCCATAGATCAAATTAACGGGATATAAGAAAAGCCGGTTCAAAATGATTTTGCATCGCAGCGGTGAGGGTACTGGTCGGTTGCGGAGGTGTTATGAATAACGAAAATAGAAACAGAGAGACGGGGATATGATATTCCGTCTCTCTGAAAAAAATCCTGCTATATGCACCTGCAAACATGGAATATACAAAGCATTTCAAAAAACTGCTTTTTGCATAGTCAGCTTTTACTCTGGCAACATTAGAGATCTTCTCTATTACAGCAGTTTCCATACAATCACTCCTTCCGGTATGTTTTGTTATTTACCAGGGATATTGTCCCTGTTTGCTATAGGGAAGAAGTTTACCGTTCCATGTAATAATTACCCGGTCTCCGTGAGGATCCTTCTGAATATCTACATCAATGCCGAAATCAATGGCACTCATAATGGCATTACCGCCCTTTTCGTGGATGATTTCCTTAATTGCAGGACCATAGGTATCGAGCACCTCATGTAATCTGTAAAGTACAGGATCCGTATTACCTTTATAGGGATGTTCGCTTAAAACCATAGTGATTTTGGAATCAATGCCGAGTATCTCAGCCAGTTTCAGGCAATACTCTTCGGGTACATACTGTTGACCCTTGATGGCACTGGTCAGCCAGACCTTATTTACGCCGATTTTTTCAGCAAGCTCTTCATAGGTCATACCACTTGCTTTTTTTGCAGCCTCAATTTCAGCAAGCTCTTCGGAAAATTTCACTCTTTCGAGGTAATCAAAGTTGTTCATAGGTGTCATACTCATAATGGTTTCTCCTCTCGTTTGTTTTTGGAATTCTGCAGAATAAAAAAGAGCAACGAAACTTTTTAAAAGCTCCGTTGCTCTTGCAAGCATAATAGCATTGTAATTATTGGATGTCAACAAGAAATTTTCTGACGGAAGCTTGGGCACACAGAAAATTTTCTGACGGAAGCTTCGCTAAGGAAGACAGGGAATGCATTGAAAATTCCGTATACAGCTTCTTTAAGATGATTCGCAAGAGCAATCCGTACAAAAGCACCGTAAAATGTATTCCAAATGACTTGAAATTGTAATGTTGGCGATTTATAATATAAAAACAACATATAACTCGCCATAATATAAATAATAAGTTGATTTGCGGCGGTTTATGAGAGAAAGGTGATAATATGAAGATCGTTGGAAGAAAACGGGAAAAGGATGAGCTGATGCAGTGTCTTATGTCTAAAAGGCCTGAATTTGTTGTTGTTTATGGAAGAAGGAGAGTCGGAAAGACCTATCTTGTCCGGGAGTTCTTTAATAAACAGTTCTCTTTTTATGCTACAGGACTTACGGATGAGAAAACAAAGGGACAGCTTCGTGGTTTTGCGGCCAGTCTGGTGGAATATGGGGATATGGAAAAGAAGGCTCCGAAAGATTGGTTTGAAGCTTTTGTGCGCTTAAGGAAACTTCTTGAAAGTGATCGAATATACCGTGAACCAATTAATAACAAAAGAGTGGTCTTTCTTGATGAGCTTCCATGGATGGATACTGCAAAGTCTGATTTTAAAAGTGCGCTTGACTATTTCTGGAACAGTTGGGCATCTGCGCAGGAGGATCTGGTGTTAGTTGTCTGCGGATCTGCAACATCATGGATCATTACAAATCTTCTTACGAATAAAAAGGGTTTTCATAACAGGGTCACGAAACGCATACACCTTGCTCCGTTTTCATTGGCAGAATGCGAAAAACTATTTGAGCTTAATGATATCGTTATGCCCAGAAATCAGATGATTGAGAGTTATATGGTTTTTGGAGGCATACCGCAATATCTGAACCTGTTGGATTCGCGCCTTAGTCTTGCACAGAACATTAATGAGTTATGCTTTAAAGAATATGGCTATCTTTATGATGAATATGATAATTTGTTTCGTTCACTATATGATAAGCCGGAGAAGCATATGGCAATTCTTGAAGCTCTGGCGAAGAAAAAAGACGGGCTGACAAGAGCGGAGCTTTCAAAAGAAAAAGAAATCGGAGGGGGATCTGTTTTGACAAAAGATCTCCGCGAATTGGAGGAATGTGGGTTTATCCGAAAATATAATAATTTCTCGAAAGCGGAAAATGATTCACTCTACCAATTAATTGATCCATTCACCTTATTTAGCATCCGGTTTATTCAGAATAAAAAATTTGACTCCTGGAAGGATTATATCAATTCTCCAGGGTATAATTCCTGGAGAGGAAGTGCTTTTGAAATTGTATGCCTGAATCATATTAATCAGATAAAGTCCGCTTTGGGAATTAGTGGAATTGAAACAAATGAATTTGCATGGAAAAGCAGCAATACAGAAAAGGGAGCACAGATTGATTTAATTATCAGCAGAAAAGATGGTGTGATTAATCTTTGTGAAATGAAGTACACGAACGAAGCATACTCTCTGGATGCCGAGGAGCATGAAAAAATCATGAACCGGTTGTCGCAGTTCCAAAAAGAGATGGGGACGAAAGAGGCCATTCATATCACGTTGATTTGCGGAAACGGTTATAAACAAAGTAAATATTCTGGTTCAGTTCAGAATGTTATTCTGGGAGATGATTTGTTTGACAACTGATATTCTGTGAATATGGTAATAAGCTTATGCATGGGCGTGGCTGAATTATTTCTTATCATGTGTGGGAATTTACCTATTGACAAGGTGGGTCATTGTTTGTTAGACTTCCAGCTATATATTTGCATGGACTACAATGGACTATATATGTATGGATTGGAGGGAACTTATGAAACAAAAATGGATTTTAACCGGTGCGGCGTTTTCATTGGCTGCAGTACTGAGCGGATGCAGTAACATTCCTGTATTAAATCAGCTGCAGAACAGTCAGGCACAGACACAGACCGACAGTATGGGTGAGACGAAGGAGCAGACGGTTCCTGCGCAGACCACTCCTGCACAGACCGATGCGCCAGTCATAGAGAATTCAACAGGTGAGATTGACGAGGCAAGGGCGAAGGAGATTGCACTGGCTCATGCGGGTGTTCCGGAAACGGAAGCGGACATTACCAAATTAAAGCTGGACTATGAGGACGGCCGTCAGGTCTATGAGATTGAGTGGTACGCAAATGGTGCGAAGTATGATTATGAGATAGAGGTCGCTACCGGTGAGGTAATTAAATCCGGCTATGAAGTGAAAAACAGCCCTGACACCGGAAACGGCGTTACGACTGACGAAGAGACTGCGAAGCAGACAGCTCTTGCCCGTGTGTCCGGAGCAACGGAAAAAGACATCTATGAATGGAAGCTGGATTACGATGATAATCGTCCGGAATATGAGGGCAAGATCATTTACGGTGATATGGAATACGAATTTACTATTGACGCAAATACAGGCGAAATTCTTGAATGGGATATGGACTCTGTGTATGATTAAAGCTGATCCCTATGGGCGAATCTCCGTCCATAGGGATTTTTTTGAGTTTGTACGGTATTTGGTTATCTGTTTAAAAGTATTATGTGGAGGATCGTACAATTAATTCAGTATCAAGTAAAATATGCTGGGTTGGTGTGGAAGGGTTTTCGATCAGATTTATTAACATCTCACAAGCCTGATGTCCCAGCTGTTTTTTAGGCTGGTTGATTGTAGTCAGGGAAGGTACGACCATTTTTGATAAATCAATATTATCAAAGCCAACAACCGCAATATCTTCCGGTACGCGTAAACCAAAATTCTGAATAGCCTTAATTGCTGCAGCACCATATACGTCAGAAACACAATATAAGGCATCCGGACGTTCGGTCTGTTTAAGTAAAGAGGTGATTACAGACACCGCAATGTCAAAATCAAATTCTGTTATATGAAGGATCCAATTATTGTTGGCCTGCATACCGGCTTTGCCAAGTGCATCCAGAAAGCCCTTTTCACGGTATCTGGCATAGGCATTTGTTAACTGACTGTTGATTAAAGCTATTCTGGTGCGTCCGATAGATAGTAAATAGTTCACGGCAATCTGCGAAGAGTATACATCGTCAATGGATACAAAGGAAACGTCGGGAAGATTACAATGCTCTGAGCACATTACCACCGGATATTTTAGTTTGATCTTATTTAATTGATCTGTGTCTAATACATTATGTACTAAAAGCAGACCGCAAAAATTATTCTGATTAATGATTTTTTCATATTCATATAGAGAAAAGCGCAAATCTGATGCTTCGTAAAAAAAAGTTCTGTAGCCGTGTGTAATGGCGGCATTTTGAATTCCTTCAATAACATCAGCATTAAATGGATTCCGAAAATCAGGAAGACAAACCAGTATGGATTGAGAGGCTGCTGCATCTTTTACCCCACAATAGGTATTGGGATTTAATCCTAATTCTGACATTGCCTGGAATACTCTTTGTTTTGTTTCCGCTTTCGTGTTTCCAATCTGATTGATTACTCTGGATACTGTTGCAATTGACACATCGGCGCGTGCTGCAATTTCTGAAATTGTTACATCCTTTGAAATAGCCATACTTCCTCCCTGTTATGAAAAATTTTCATGGTGATTAGTCAAAATGCACTAAAACATGAAATTCATATATCGTTTGTTATAAAAATTATATAAGGTATTGCAAAATATGTCAATGTTTTATATAATCAAAAATGTAAAAAGAAATGAAAAAAGAAAAAACAATGAAAATAAATAAGAAAGAAGGGAAAAAATGAAACAGGGATTTATAACATCCGTGATGGCAGACTATTCATTCGAACAGGTAGTTGATTTTGCCTCAGATAATGGTTTTGAATGTATAGAAGTTGCATGTTGGCCTAAAGGAAAAGCTGAGCGGAAATATGCCGGTGTAACACATATTGATGTTGCAAGTCTTGATTCTGTAAAAGCTGATGAAATTCTGCAGTATTGCAAGAAAAAGAACATTACGATTTCTGCATTGGCTTATTATCCAAATGTGCTGGATGAGGACAGGGAATGCCAGAAAAAGAGCATTGATCATTTAATGAAGGTTATTCAGGCATCTGCTCTATTAAAGATTAATCTGGTTACTACTTTTATAGGAAGAAACAAAAATTTGAATATTACAGATAATCTGGAATTAGCAGGAAACGTCTGGAAGCCGATTCTGGAATATGCAGAATCCTTAAATGTAAAAATTGCCATTGAAAACTGTCCGATGCTTTTTACGGAAGATGAGTGGCCGGGAGGAAAGAATATTGCAGTATCCCCTGCAATCTGGAGAGAATTATTTAAACGGCTTCCAAGTGAGTATCTTGGGCTGAATTTTGATCCATCGCACTTCATATGGCAGGAAATGGATTATATCAGGCCTTTATATGAATTCAAAGACAAGATCTTTCATGTACATTATAAGGATATCAGAGTGGATAAGGAGGCAAGAAACGAAGTCGGAGTTTTGGCCACGCCGCTTTCTTATATGGTTCCCTGTATACCAGGACATGGCGATGTTAACTGGGCGAGATATATCAGTGCATTATTGGAAATCGGATATCAGGGAGCTGCCTGCATTGAGGTCGAGGATAAATCCTTTGAAGATAATAATGAAAATATTGAGAATTCATTAAAGATCAGCCGGCAGTATCTGAAGCAGTTTATTCATTTCCCGGAGAAAGGCAGACAATATGCGAAAGATTAAGGTTGGAGTAATCGGGTTAGGATTTATTGGAAAACAGCATGTAGAAGCATTACGAAGACTTCCGTATGTTGAAATTGTGGCAGGATCTGACAGCAATCCGGCTATGCGGGACTGGTGTGAAGAGAATGGAATCGGTAAATATTATGCAGATTATAAAGAAATGCTGAAAAATGAAGAAATGGATGCTGTACATAACTGTACGCCGAATAATTTTCATTTTGCAGTAAGCTGCGAAATATTGGAAGCCGGATACCATGTATATAGTGAAAAGCCTTTGACCATTAATTCTGAGGAAGGAAATAAACTGGTAGAGCTTGCCCGGAAAAAGGGATTAAAAACGGCGGTTAATTTTAATTACAGAAATAACCTGATGGTTCAGGAAATGCAGCAGAGAATTAAAAATAACCGGATGGGGACGATCAGTCATATCCAGGTAGAATATTTACAGGACTGGCTGTTATATGATACCGATTTTGACTGGAGAGTCCAAAAAGATAAAGGAGGTGAATCCAGAGCAGTAGCAGACATAGGCTCACATTGTTTTGATACCATACAGTTTATTATGGGAGAGAAGATTGTAGCCGTATATGCACTGTTCCATAAGCAGTATCAAAGAAGATATATGGCGAAGCAGACAGATACCTTTTCTTCTCAGAAAGCATCTGGAGAACATAAGGGAGAGGCTGTGCCGGTAGAAAATGAAGATGCAGCGATTATCCTGTTTAAATTGGAAGGAGGGATGGTAGGAAGTATTAATATTACCCAGGTCTGTGCTGGAAAAAAGAATGATTTGCAGATTCTGATCAGTGGAACCAATGAGGCCTATGAATGGCATCAGGAAACACCGGCCAATTTATGGGTTGGTCACAGGGATTCCGGCAATGAAATTATATATGCGGGCAAAAATAATTTGTCTGAGAATATCAGATGCTTTGCTGATCTGCCGGACGGACACTCGGTTGGATGGAAGGATGCATTTGAAAAAGGATTTGAAATTTTCTATAAAGGTTTGTTGCATGAAGGCGAGGCCGTATATGAGAGTCCGGACTTTACTGCAGGACTATATATTACTAAAATAGTAGAAGCTTGTCTGAAGAGTAATCAGACAGGCACATGGCAAAATGTATGACTTTAATTTAAAGGAGGATAAATGAATGAAAAAGAAAATGGTAAGTATGTTATTGTGTCTGGCTATGACAGTTGGAATGTTGAGTGGATGCGGAGCAAAGGACAGTCAGGGAAATACACAAAGCGATGTTGCTGGAACAGAGAGTGAAGATACTAATGTATCGAATGAAGAAACAGAAGGGACTGAAGGCACTGAGACCGCAGAGCTGACTATTTTGATCGATGGTTCTACTGAAGGTACGGATGGTTATCTTATTAAGCAGGGCGCCAAAGGGTTTGAAGAAAAATATGGTGTAAAAGTAAACTTTGTAGAAACACCCTATGCAGAAATCCATCAAAAGCTTATGACTGTTGGTGCAAGCGGAGGAAGTGATTTTGATGTTGTCTTTGTTGAATCTGACTTTGTTTCACAAATGGGAAAGGCAGGTATTTTAGAACCGTTAAATGATTATGAGGCGAATTCTGAAACATTACATTTTTCTGATTTCGTTGATTCTACTATCGAAAGAAATACGCTAAACGGAACTGTATATGCTATTCCACAGGTAGCAGATGTTCAGACAACGCTTTACAATAAAGATATTTTGGAAAAACTTGGTTTTTCAAATCCGCCTGCTACAATTGATGAATTTATTGATTATTGTGAAAAAGCAAGCAGTGAAGGTTATATACCAATGGCGGTAAGATATAATTCAACCGCATTACCGTGTCAGCTGATGGGATTATTTTTATTCACAGATGGTGGAGCGTTTGTAAAGAAAGACGGAGATGGCTGGAAAGCGGATCTGGATAATGCTACAGGTGCAAAATGGGTAGAAAATGTAAGAAAGATTTTCAGCACCATCCCTGGAGATACACTGGTAACTATGGATGATACAGCAATGTATGATGCGTTAAACACTGAAAAGGCAGGCTGCACAATCGGTGGAGCATGGATGTATGATGCATTAAATGAGGATATCAGAGCAAAAATGATTACAGCGGATTTCCCGAAGGGATCCGGAAATGAAGTAGCTTTAATGAGTGGATGGAATCTTGGTATTTTTGCTAATTCAAAGAATAAAGATCTTGCTTTTAAATTCCTGGAGTACAAAGCAAGCCCTGAAAATGCAGGAGCTATGACTGCTGGACTGAGTGGACGTAAGGATGCTGAGCAGTATTTTACAGAAGCACAGAAAGCTACTTATCCGGAATTCCAGAATCTGATGCAGTATGGTATGGGGATTTCGCCGGCAGACTTTACTTTAAGAAGCGAGCTTACAACAGCAATTCTTCCTGTATTCCAGGAGGTTACCTTCAAGAATGACGTTTCTGCAGAAGATGCTGCCAAAATGCTTAATGATGTTGTACAAAAAACGATTGATGAGAATCAGTAAATAATAATTTCCGGTATGCAGTTTTCTTGACTGCATGCCGGAACAAAAATCTTTGTAGGAGCTGGAATATGAAAAATAATGCTAAAAAATATATATCAATTCTTTATAGTACACCTTTTGGAGTTTTGCTGATTATATTTGCGTTATTTCCATTTGTACTTAATCTGGCTATGAGCTTTACGAATTATGGGTTAATGAGACAGGATTGGAATTTTGTCGGCATAAAAAACTATGTTGATATTTTATCTGACCAGACAACGTGGAAGGCAATTCGGTTAACCATTGTATTTATTATTGGCTGCGTAGGTTTGACCATGCTGTTGGGAATGTTTTATGCAATTATTATGACATTCAAAATAAAAGGCATTTCTATCATTAAAGCCTTAATTTTAATGCCATGGATTATTCCGGAATCTGTTACTGCTTATGTATGGAAATGGCTTTTTTCTGCAGATACAGGACTGATCTATTATATATTACTAAGACTTGGAGTGATATCGGAAGGAACTTCCTTTTTCTTTAACGGCAATCTGGCTATGCTGATGGTTATTCTGGCAAATGTATGGAGAACAGCACCCTTTGTGGCAATTATGACTTATGCAAAGCTTACTGCAGTTCCGGATTCCCAGATAGAAGCAGCCAAAATAGATGGGGCAAGTTCATTGCAGGCATTTGCTTATATAAAGATTCCCTGGATTATGCCAATTGTTGAAAGATGTATTATGCTTTTATTTGTATGGTCGTTTAATTCGTTTTCCATCATATATATTCTGACAAATGGCGGACCGGCAGGAGATACAACAACTCTTCCATATTTAATACGACAGGCAGGATTTGTTAATTTCAATTTTTCAAGAGCAGCTACATTAAGCGCTGTGTCACTGCTGATCATCCTGTTCGTTTTTGGAGTGGTACGAATTGTATTTATGCTTGCTAAAAAGATAACAAAGAGGAGATAGCAAAATGAGAAAAAAGAAACGGTTCTATAAAGTGTTTCAGTATATAGCATTATTATGTGCTCTTATAATCATTATATTTCCTGTGTATTGGATTATTGTTAGTTCTTTTAAGGTTAAGGAAGATATTTTATCTTATCCACCTAAAATATTTCCGAGTCAGTTTACGTTGAGCAATTATATTACGGCATTTCAGGATTATAATGTGTTACTGTATCTGAAAAACAGTCTTATTGTTACCTGTGCAACGGTTATTCTGACAATTATTATTGCTGCGCTGGCGGCATATGCAATGTGCTTTCTGAAAATGAAGGGTGCCCGGATATTAAATAACCTGCTGTATATTCTGCAGGTGCTTCCAACAATTACGATGATGGTTCCCCTGATGACAATTTACAGGATGATGGGCATACAAAATACTTATTTATCCTTGATTTTAACTTATACGGCTGCAGTGTCCGGTGCGCCGATTGCGTTGATTTTAATAACAGGATATTTTCAGGCTATACCACAGGAGTTGTTTGAATCAGCAAATATTGACGGAGCCGGTACATTTAAGTGCTTTTACAAAATTCTACTTCCGTTAGGTGCACCGGGAATGGTATGTACTGCAATCTATGTATTTGTTCAAACATGGCAGGAATTTATGTTTGCAGTAAACTTGATTACCTTACCGGAGAAATACACTTTACCGGTTGGCCTGCAAAGTTTTGTCGGCATGAGAAGTACGGACTGGGGTGGAATGATGGCTACATGTACCATGATAGCAATTCCTGCAATTATACTTTTTACAATGGTACAAAATTATTTTGTTGATAACCTGGCAGGATCTGTTAAGGAATAAGTGATAGAAAGAAGGAAAAAAGATGGGAATTAAAATAGGATGTGCAGCATGGACGTGGACAGAACCGGCACATAATCCACCATATGAAGAGGCAATCAAAAGTATCGGTGAATTAGGCTTTGATGGGATAGAGCTTATTTTGAGAGACTTTGAGGATGTTGAAAATTACTGGACAAAAGACAAAAGAAAAGAAATTAAGAGCATGGTTGATTACTACGGCCTTCAGGTTTCTCAATTTGCAATGTTCCAGAATGTTATGGATGGTCTGGCCAGTTTGGAAGAAGAAAAGAAGAACCGTTCGATTGAGGCTTTTAAAAACGGATGTGAAATCAGTGCGGATCTTGGGTGTGATATTGTGAACTTTGTTTCCCCATGGCCGAGTACAGTTACGGCTCCCAATTCATATTTGCCGGAATATTATTATATCAATGTTCCGGGTGTGGATCCAAGAATTCGTGCGCTTCAGGTATTCCAGACTAAATTAAAGTATACGTTTCCAAAGCCATTTGACTGGGAGAGATATTGGTCAAGTCATGTAGACGCTGTCCGAAAGGTGGCTCAGATTGCAAAACAATATGACTTTAAGCTGGCAATTGAAAATCATGCAAACACAATGACGCCACATACGGATTCAATTTTGCGTCTTTGTGAAGAAGTTGGCGAAGAGAATGTTGGAGCTAATTTAGATACCGTATGGGCTTATCTGCAGAGAGAAAATCTTCCGTGGTCCATCTACAAATACAATGATAAACTGTATCATGTTCACATGAGAGATGGTGATGGATTGGCTGCATATAATTTGCCGGTAGGATATGGAAATACGGATTGGGAGATGGTTATTAAAGCGTTGAAGGATATTAACTATAATGGCTTTCTTTCCCTGGAATGGGCGCATGATTCACAGAAGACAAAACATTGCACAGAGTCGTTGAATTATCTTCGTACATTGGTAGCGACAGTTAAGTAAAGGAAAGGATGATATTATGTCAGTTAAAATAGGATGTGCCGTCTGGACTTTAATGGAGCCAAACTATAAGGCTCCCTATGAAGATGCAATTCGTAAAGTTGCAAAAGCCGGCTTTGAAGGAATTGAGTTAATGGTAAACGATGCTCAGGAGATGGAGGATTACTGGACGGATAGCAAGGTTGAAGAAATCAGGGAGTTGCTTGCAGATTTAAAGTTAGAGATGACACAATTGTGTGTATTTCAAAACATGATAGGTGGTCTGGCGGATCTCGATAAGACGATATCCCAAAATGCATTGAAATTGCTTGAGAGCGTTTTTGTTTTAGCAAAGAAGTTAAATGCACCTTCCATCAGTTTCCCTGCACCATATCCTGAGAATGATATCCGTGTCAGAACTACCGCTACCTTACCAGAGTATTATTATCTTAATATTCCTGATATTGTGACTCCGGGAGGAGAACCGCGGGAAACTGAAGGCTGGAGATTTGATGCAAAATTCCGGCTATATTTTAAGGAAGGATTTAAATGGCAGGATTACTGGGACAATTTTGCGGAAAATATGCAAAAGGTTGCTCAAATGGCAGAAAAATTCGGTATTGTATGTTGCATTGAAAATAAGTATAACACAATGACTCCGCATACGGATTCCGTGATTCGATTATTGAAGAAAATTCAAAGTAATTGGATCAAAGTGAATTTTAATTGCGCACAGGCGTTCATACAAAGAGAAATTTTACCCTGGTCCATTCACCGATATGGAAAATATCTGGCTCATGTGCGTGCATGTGATGGAGATGGACTGGCATGCTATAACCTTCCTATAGGAGAAGGAATTATATATTGGGAAGGTATATTGGAAGCATTAGATGAAATAGGATACGACGGATATATTTCCTTTGAATGGTTAAACGATGCGGAAAAGGAAGAGCATGCAGAGGAAGCACTGGCTTATCTGAAGAAAAAAATAGATAAAGTGCAGAAAAATAAATAATTCTTCTTTCGGCTTTATATATAGACAGGAAATAAAATTTTATTAACTTAGGTTGTTCGTGACTTGGTTGTGGATAACCTAAGTTAAAATTATTTATTGATACAGGGAGTGAAAGAGAATAATCAAGATGAAAAAAGATTTAGATGCAGTATCACCTTTACTGGTTGAAATCGGAGGTATTGTAGTAACAATCATCAGCATCATTGTTGCGATCATCAGCATCATAACAGAATGAGACAGACAGGGAATCTGGACGTTACTGGAACAAGGTACGAGTGAACAGTAACATCTGGACATTCAAAAGCAACCGCCAATATAATAGGTAGGTGCTTTTTTTTTCGCCATGTGTTATACTAATTGGCGCAAGTAGTGGGAAATATACATAAAGAGTAATAAAATAGAAAATACGGAGGCAGTTATGCTTGAAGTGAGAAACCTCGTTTTCCACCCGCTGGATAATGGTGTGGAAAAGAGTATTATTGAAGATATCAGTTTTGCGGTGCCGGATGGAGAGATGCTGGTGATTACCGGTCCCAATGGCGGAGGTAAGTCGACAATGGCGAAGCTTCTTATGGGAATTGAGAAGCCGGATGGTGGACAGATTTTACTGGATGGACAGGATATTACGGAGTTCCCGATTGCGGAGCGTGCAAAAGCGGGAATCGGGTTTGCATTCCAGCAGCCACCACGCTTTAAGGGAATGACCGTAGAACGTTTTTTGAATTTGGCTGCAGGAGAGAAGCTTTCCGAAGATACCTGCTGTAATCTGTTAAGCCGTGTGGGCTTGTGCGCGAAGGAATATTTAAGGAGAGAGATTGATGCGACTCTTTCAGGTGGTGAAATGAAACGTCTTGAAATTGCATCGGTACTTGCCAAGCCTCATAAGCTCTGCATCTTTGATGAGCCGGAAGCGGGGATTGATCTGTGGAGCTTTTCCATGCTGGTAAAGCAGTTCGAGCAGCTCCATAAGGAAAAGAAGGAAACCCTGATTCTGATTTCCCATCAGGAACGGATTATCCGGATGGCAGACCGTATTATGGTGATCCGGGATGGAAAGGTTGCAGCCCTCGGTACGAAGGAAGAGGTGTACCCGATGTTAATGGAGAGTAATCTTCCGACGGAATGTGAAAAGCTGCGTTAGCAGCGGTTTTACGAATTTATTAGATAATGGAGAAACGAAAGGAAGAGAATTGTGGCAGAAATTGATGCAATTACACAGGGAGTTCTTGATAAAATTGATGGTGTCGGGTTTAAGCAGGAGGGTGCTTACAATTTAAGATACAATGGTTATCCACTTTGTCATGGGGACTCCGAGCATATTAAGATTAAGCGCAAGGAGGACAAGCCGGGAATCGACGTGATAATCAGTGGTGATGCCGACGGTGAATACGTGCATATTCCGGTTGTTGTCAATACTTCTGGAATGACTGATGAGGTGTATAATGATTTCTATATAGAGGATGGAGCAAGGGTAACGATCGTTGCAGGCTGCGGAATTCATAACAGCGGATGTAACGACAGCCGCCATGACGGAATTCATACCTTCCATATCGGAACCGGCTGCAATGTCCGTTATGAAGAGAAGCATTATGGGGAAGGTGAGGGAACCGGAGCCCGCATCTTAAATCCGATGACGAAGGTGTATATGGTAAAGGATTCCGTCTTTAATATGGAAACGGTTCAGATTGAGGGTGTGGATTCTACAAAGCGAGATACGGAGATTTTCATTGGGGAGAACTGTAAGCTGTTTGTGACCGAGAAGCTGATGACTCATGACCGGCAGATGGCGGTTTCCGATATTGACGTTATTTTGCAGGGAGCAGACAGCAGTGCCCAGATTATATCGAGATCGGTAGCGAAGGGAACCTCGAAACAGACCTTTCATCCGAAAGCAGTCGGTGAAGCATTATGCCATGCACATATCCAGTGCGATTCCATTATCATGGATCAGGCACAGGTGTGTTCTATTCCGGAGATTGATGCAAAGCATGTGGATGCGGCAATCATCCATGAAGCAGCAATCGGAAGAATTAATAATGAACAGCTGATCAAGCTCAATACGTTTGGATTGAATGAGGAAGAAGCGGAAGCTGTCATTATTGAGAACTTTTTGAGATAAGGCTGATCTGTTACGTGATTTCAGGTGGATGTAAAAACGGGTGGAAGTAAAATGCGAAAATTACTCATATATTTAAAGGATTATAAAAAAGAAAGTATTCTGGGGCCTCTGTTTAAATTGCTGGAGGCTTCTTTTGAGCTTATTGTTCCGTTGGTTGTGGCATCGATGATTGACGTTGGTATCCCTGCTCAGGATAAGGGCTACATTGTGAAGATGGCACTGGTTCTGGTGGCTCTTGGGATTATAGGTCTTACCAGCTCGGTAACGGCACAGTTCTTTGCGGCAAAGGCTGCTGTTGGCTTCGCCACGAAAGTGCGCCATGCCCTGTTTGAGCATATTCAGAAGCTGACCTTCGGACAGATGGACAGTCAGGGGACGGCAACGCTGATTACCCGTATGACAAGTGACGTCAATCAGGTACAGAATGGTGTGAATCTGGTTCTTCGTCTGTTTTTAAGATCTCCCTTCATTGTATTTGGCGCCATGATTATGGCATTTACCGTAGATGTAAAGGCAGCGTTGATTTTTGTAGTGGTGATCCCGTTATTGCTCATAGTCGTATTTGCCATTCTGTTAATCAGCATTCCAATGTTTGGACGGGTGCAGGAAAACCTCGATCAGGTCATGCGTACCACCCGTGAAAACTTAACCGGTTCGAGAGTCATCCGGGCTTTTGCAAAGGAGCCGGAAGAAATTGAAGAATTCCAGAGGGAAAACCGGGTATTACGTAATGTGCAGGTCGTTGCCGGAAGAGTGTCGGCACTGATGAATCCGGTTACCTATATCATTATCAATGGCAGTCTGATGGCACTCATTTATGTAGGTGCGCTGCAGATTGAAGGAGGCATTCTCTCTCAGGGACAGGTTGTGGCACTCATCAACTATATGTCCCAGATTCTGGTAGAACTGATTAAGCTTGCGAACCTGATTATTACCGTAACCAAGGCGATTGCGTGTGGTAATCGTATTGAAGCTGTTATGGAAATTCCGGCAGGCTTTTCTGAAGAGAACGGAGAGACCGGGAAAAGCCCCATGCAGGATGATATGAAGCTGACAGAGCCAAAGAAGGGCAGCGGTGAATCAGGCATCAGGCTGTCGCGTGAAGAGCTACCCAGGGAGGACTGCCCGTACAAGGTGGTCTTTGATCAGGTCGGCATGGCCTACAATGAGGGCGGCGACGAAGCCATTTCCGATGTGAACCTGAAGGTGAAAAAGGGTGAGACCATTGGTGTGATCGGAGGCACCGGCTCCGGTAAATCTACACTGGTGAACCTGATTCCGAGATTTTATGATGTGACACGTGGACGTGTTCTTGTGGATGGCATTGATGTCCGGGATATGGAGCCTGAAAAGCTCCGGTCGAAGATCGGCATGGTGTTACAGAAAGCGGTGCTGTTCCGTGGTACGATCCGGGAGAACCTGTTCTGGGGGAACGAAGGAGCAACCGATGAAGAAATCTGGAAGGCTTTGGAAACCGCACAGGCGAAGGAATTCGTGGAACAGAAGGAGGATGGTCTTGACACCATGATTGAACAGGAGGGACGGAACCTTTCCGGTGGACAGCGGCAGCGTCTGTCCATTGCAAGAGCTTTGGTACGAAAGCCGGAAATTCTGATTCTGGATGACAGCTCCTCTGCACTTGATTATGCAACTGACTTAAAGCTCCGGCAGGCGATCAAGGCATTGCCCGGAGATATGACTGTGTTTATTGTATCACAGAGAGCTTCTTCCCTGATGCATGCCGATCAGATCCTTGTACTGGACGATGGTGATGTGGTTGGTCTTGGAACTCATGAGGAATTATTAAAGAACTGCGAAACCTATCGGGAAATTTATGATACACAGGTAGAAAAGAAAACGGAGCAGCAGGACGGAAGGGAGGCGTAGGCATGGCAAAGGCAGCGAAGATAGACAAGGGACAGCAGAAGGAAACGCTGGTTAAAGTATTAAAATATATGAAGCCCTATCGATTCTGGCTCATTGCAGCAATTATAATGGCAGCCGTTTCCGTTGTATTTACGTTATATCTTCCGATTCTTACCGGAGATGCGGTAGATGTTCTGTTACATTTTCTTCCGTCATTCCGGGAGACGGTTGACAGTAATTTTGATTGGTGGTATATACTCAGGCAGCTTCTTGTAAAAATGGGTGTTGTGATTCTTCTTACGGCAGCAGCCCAGTGGATTATGAGCCTGTGTAATAACCATATTGTATACAGTATTATTGAAGATATCCGTGAAAAGGCTTTTGACAAGATCCAGAAGGTGCCTCTTAAGTATCTGGACGGACACTCCCACGGTGATATTATGAGCCGTGTGGTAGCAGATGTGGATACATTTGCGGATGGTCTGCTTCTTGGATTTACCCAGTTATTTACAGGTGTAATTACGATTCTCGGCACCCTGCTTTTTATGCTCTCTGAAAATGTGGGAATTACCGCAGTTGTTGTATTGATTACACCGGTATCCCTGTTTGTTGCTTCCTTTATTGCAAAGAAGACATTCAGAATGTTTCAGCTTCAGTCTACGACGAGAGGTGAGCAGACAACACTGATTAACGAAATGATTACCAATCATAAAGAAGTGAAGGCCTTTGGCAGGGAAGCTGCGGTTATGGAGGATTTCGATGAAATTAACGGAAGACTGGAGAAGTGCTCCTTACGTGCAATTTTCTTTTCCTCCCTTACCAATCCTTGTACCCGTTTCGTAAACAGCCTGGTATATATGGGAGTAGGTCTTACCGGTTCACTGGCCGTTATCCGTGGCGGTCTTACCGTTGGACAGTTAACCTGTTTCCTTTCCTATGCAAACCAGTATACGAAGCCGTTTAATGAAATTTCGGGAGTTATTACGGAGCTCCAGAATGCACTTGCCTGTGCAGCGAGAATTTTTGAGCTGATTGAAGAGGAGCCGCAGATTCCGGATGCAGAGGATGCGAGAGTCCTGACTGATGTAGATGGCGCTGTTTCCCTGAATAAGGTATCTTTTTCTTATAGCAGGGATCGTAAGCTGATCGAGGATCTGAACCTTGACGTTAAACCGGGTCAGAGAATTGCGATTGTCGGACCTACCGGATGTGGAAAGACTACCATTATCAATCTGCTCATGCGTTTCTATGACGTGGATGGCGGTTCGATTTCCGTAGAGGGCACCGATATCCGCGATATTACCAGAAAGTCCCTGCGTACCTCTTACGGTATGGTGCTTCAGGAGACCTGGTTAAAGCAGGGAACGATCCGTGACAACATTATTGTTGGAAAGCCGGATGCAACCGATGAAGAGGTGATTGCGGCAGCAAAGGCTTCCCATGCACACAGCTTTATCCGGAGACTTCCGGAAGGATATGATACCGTCATCAGTGAAGATGGCGGAAGTCTCTCCCAGGGACAGAAGCAGCTTCTTTGTATCACAAGGGTGATGCTGTGTCTGCCTCCGATGCTGATATTGGATGAGGCAACCTCTTCGATTGATACCAGAACCGAGATCCGGATCCAGAAAGCATTTGCAACCATGATGGAGGGACGCACCAGCTTTATTGTGGCACATCGTCTGTCTACTATTCAGAATGCCGATGTGATTCTGGTAATGAAGGATGGTCATATTATTGAACAGGGAAATCATGAAGAGCTTCTTGCGAGGAAGGGCTTCTATGCAGAATTATACAACAGTCAGTTTACTGTAGCGTAGACCGGTACTCCGATGGAGTAACACCTGTCTGCCCCTTGAACTGCCGGATAAAATGGGTATCGCTGTTATATCCGCACATCTGGCCGACCTCATGAATGGAAATCCGGGTTGTGGAAAGAAGATATCTGGCGTGATCCGTACGGCTCTGGATAATATCCTGCATGGCGGTCACTCCGAAGGTATTCTTGTATAAATGCTGAAAATAGTACTTACTTAGGGACATGGAGGCACTGATGCTCTCCATGTCCCAGTCTTTATAGGGCATGTTATAAATCTGGGAGCGCAGATTGGACAGCTTGTCATAGTAAATGTTGTCCGGATGATGCGTATCCTTATGCAGCTTTTCACTGATCTTAAGCAGCAGAATCTGCAAATAGAGAAGAAGGGTTTCTTCCTTATGGATGTTGTCAGAATAGTGTTCATAGGTAATGTCTTTGATTAACAGGGACAGGTCGTGGATATCATGAACCTGCACCGGTGTATCGAAAGGGATTTCCAGCTTTGAAACAAATGAAAGGTCAGACTCATCCATATGGAAATGCAGCCAGTCGTCAGAATAGATTGCTTCGCAGGCACGATAGAGCTGTGGAGTGCCTTTTTTGTATAAAAGAATCGTGTTCGGAGAGGTATGATAATCCGTTCCATGGATACGGAACCAGCCCGCCGTGCGGACGAGCAGGAGCAGATAGTCTCCGGAGCCATCCGGACGCTCAATTCTGAAATCCTTATCATGCTGGTGATAATATCCGCTTTTGTGAAACTGCATAATCATTACCTCTCCGTGCGTTCTGAATAGTTATGTCTTAGTGAAGAACCGTCTGTAAATATTCAATCAGAACCCTTGCTGCCCGTTCATGGGATTTGACACCTGGATGGGTATGTGCGCCAACGGTTTCCGATGTGGTATTGGGCAGATTAATAAATGCAGTGTTATGGTCTCCGGTATCCTTCTGATAACGGTTCATGGCATTTGTAATCAGAAGATTCAGATCATAGCCGAGCATGCCGTAGGTCCATACAATGTGTGCTCCGGGGTTGTCCTTACGAAGCATTTTAAGGAAATTGTATACAGCGTTTTCAAAGCGTTCCCGGTCTTCTTCCACGAAGCTTCCGTCCGGATTCTTGTGCTGCTTGAAGGTTTCGCCGGTTTCCGGAATAGTGAAGGGAGGCTGATTAAATGCACTTGCATCGTTGGTTCCGAGATTGACCACGATGGCATCCGGTTTCCATGAAGCAAAATCATAGTCCTTCTGTGCACCAACCGATTCGTTAACCTCTCCGAAGCCAAGACCGCAGATCTTCTCGTAGCAGGAGGGGATATTGTGGCGTACATCATTATCCCATCCGCAGTAAACACCCCAGCCGCCCTGGGAAATCAGACGGTAATCGGCATCGAGCGCTTTGGCTGTATAGGTTGCATAATTCTCACTGCTGCTCATATACATCGCAAGCCAGTCGGTATCGGGAAGAGCACCGTAGGTACCTTCGCCGGAGGTGATGCTGTCACCGATGAATTCAATTTTGTATTTGTGCTCCTTCACAGGAAGGAATTCACCGTCACACCGGAAGCCGCGGACAAATACATGACAGTCATCGTCTTCACTCATCGCCTGCAGCTCACGGAAGAATTTCATGGTTTTCGGAACACCGAAGGTCATGCTGCGGAACAGACAGATGGAATAGCTGCCGGGTAAAAGCATCTGACGGCTCATAAATGCTCCGTTTAATTCGGTTGCAATCCATGGTTCATGGAAGCTGCAGTCTACATCGAGGTCGATCCAGAGCTCTGAGCCTGTGACATTTACCTCAATGCCGCTCCCGTTCCAGAAAAGAGGAAGGAGATTCTGTGTCTCATCGGTTCTTCCGTAAATATGATAATGTGGAATTTCCTTTATGGAATAAGTTTTTAAGTTTTCGTTCCTGGTCATCATAGCTGGTAAACCTGCCTTTCAAAAATAGTCGGGAATTCAAATCTTATGTATAAGAACGTAATTATCATAACACAAAAGGTATGGAAAGCAAACATTTATAACAAAGCAATCAAAGAATTTATGCCATTTGGAAAAGCATGATATGTATATAGAATGACAGCTTTCGATATTTTTATTCCGGTAAAAATCTGATATATAATGATATATAAAAGGTAGTGGGCAGCAGCGTTTCTGGAAAACGCGAAATTGGGATGGCGAAACATCATATGTATAGAGCGGAGCAAAGGCCGAAAATAGATTTATTCTATTTGTAAACGACTATTTTCTAGGAATTGACAGGAAAAGAGAATATATTGAAACTATTCAGAGCATGCAAATTATGGTAATATGGGCGATAAATGCTTGCATTCAAGCGGACATATGCCGTGATTTATATGGCGAAGCAACCACATGAGCAAAGGAAAAGCTTCGAAAGAAGCGGTTTTGCAAAAGGGTTCTGAAGAATTACTGATATTTTAAATTTGGGGGTACAATATGACACCGGTAAAATGGGTATATTCTTTTTTGGAAAAATACCGCTATAAAATGGCGGCAGGTCTTTTGATGGTAACGGGAATTGCATTGTTAACCATTGTGAATCCGTACATATCAGGCCGGATCGTAGATGATGTCATTACGGGAGGAAATTATAAGCTTCTTCCGGTTCTGATCGGCTGTCTGCTTGGGGTTGTGGCACTTAAGGGAATCCTGCGTTATGCTTCGCAGGTCATGTTTGAGATCTGTTCCCAGGGTGTGCTTTACAGTATGCGTGATGCCGTATACCGCAAGCTCCTGCAGGAGGATTTCTCCTTTTATAATAAGAACCGGACCGGTGATCTGATGTCCAGACAGACCGGTGATATGGATGCTATCCGGCATTTTATTGCCTATATTATTTATTCGGTTTACGAAAATATTTTGTTATTGTCCTTCGCACTGATTATGATCTTCACGGTAAATGTGAAGCTGGCGCTTGCAATGCTGGTAGTGCTGCCCTTTACGGCGTTGACAACCTATGGACAGTCGAAAAGCGTCCGCCCGGCATTTATGAAGATCCGTCAGCAGTTCTCCTCACTGAATACCTTTGTGCAGGAAAATATCAGCGGTAACCGTGTAGTGAAAGCGTTTGCCCGTGAGGATTTTGAAATAGAGAAGTTCAATAAAGAAAACGATGCATACCGTGACGCGGAATTAAACGCCGCAGCCATCTGGAAAAAGTATGTGCCGATTTTTGAATTTCTTTCCAATATATTGACGGTCGTTCTGATGCTGTATGGCGGATATATGGTGATTCAGGGTGAAATTACCATGGGTAATCTGGTTACGGTAAACGGGTATCTGTGGATGCTTACGGTTCCGCTTCGTATGGCAGGCTGGTGGATTAATGATATTCACCGTTTTACGACCTCCGCAGAGAAGATTTATACGACCTACAGTCAGGAGCCGGAGATTCAGGAGCCGCAACAGCCCATTGTGCGGAAGCATTTCCATGGAGATGTGGAATTTAAGAATGTTTCTTATCAGGCAGAGGATGCGGATATTATCCATGATATCTCCTTTAAGGTAAAGAGCGGGCAGACGGTCGGAATTATCGGCTCGACCGGATCCGGCAAATCCACAATTATGAATCTGCTGTGCCGGTTTTATGATACCTCAAAGGGTGAGGTTTTAGTAGACGGAGTGAACGTTAAGAACCTTGATCTGTATGACCTGCGTGATAACATCGGAATGGCAATGCAGGATGTGTTCCTGTTTTCCGATACGATTGAAGGAAATATTGCTTATGGTCGTCCGAACTGCAGCTTTGAGGATGTGAAGAAGGCGGCCAAGATGGCGGATGCCAACCTTTTTATCCAGAAGATGCCGGAAGGATATGACACGATTGTCGGTGAGCGCGGCGTGGGGCTTTCCGGAGGACAGAAGCAGAGAATTTCACTTGCAAGAGCGCTGCTTAAGGATCCGTCCATTCTGATTCTGGACGATACGACTTCCGCTGTGGATATGGAAACCGAAAGCTATATCCAGAACCAGCTTAAGAAGATCGAAAAGGATTGTACCATTTTTATTATTGCATACCGGATCTCCTCCATTAAGGATGCGGATCTGATTCTGGTTATGGATCAGGGAAGAATTGTGGAACAGGGCACACATGAAGAGCTTGTCCGTGCCGGCGGCTACTATGCAACGGCCTTCCACCATCAGTACGGAGACTACGCACAGCAGTCAGCGCAGTCCGAAGGAAAGGAGGCGTAAGGGTATGGCACGTAATAAATATGATGTAGATGAAATCCTGGAAGATAAATTTGATGTGAACCAGTTGAAACGACTGGCAGGCTATATCAGACCTTATAAGAAGCAGATGCTGGTGGTGTTGTTTCTGATGCTGTCGGCTTCGGCATTCGGAATGCTGATTCCGAAGTTTTTCATGCTGGTGATGGATGTATCCATTCCCAATAAGGACATGAGAAGCATAGTGTTTTATTCCGTGATGACGATGGTCATTGCCCTTTATACCTGCGTGAGCCTCCGGATTAAGATCAAGCTGATGACGCAGACTGGTCAGGACATTGTACATAGCATCCGTTATGATATTTTTGAGCATTTACAGGAGCTGCCCTTTTCCTATTATGATGAACGTCCGCATGGAAAGATTCAGGTGCGTGTTGTAAATTACGTGAATAACTTAAGTGACCTGCTCAGCAACGGTATTATTAACACGATTACCGATCTGTGCAACCTGTTTTTTATCATTGCCTTTATGCTGAGCATTAATGTGAAGCTTACCCTGGTCTGTCTGTGCGGTCTTCCGGTACTGGCAGTCGTGATTATTGCCCTGAAGAAGAAGCAGCGTAAGGCATGGCAGATCCAGAGCAACAAGCAGTCCAATCTGAATGCTTATATTGCAGAGAGTATTAACGGAATCCGTGTCACCCAGTCCTTTGTCCGTGAGGATGAAAACAGCGGTATCTTCAACCGGTTAAGTGACGGCTATAGGGAAGCGTGGATGCGGGCGGTTAAGTTTAATTTTATTATGGGTCCTTCCGTAGATATTATCAGTACCATTACAACAGCATTTATTTATGTGCTTGGTATTTCCTGGATGTCAAATCCGGATTCCGGAATTACGGTCGGTGTCCTGATTGCATTTACCGCTTATATCAGCCGCTTCTGGAATCCGATTAACACACTGGCTTCCTTTTACAATTCGCTGCTGACGGCGATTTCGTATCTGGAACGGATTTTTGAAACAATTGATGAGCCGGTTCTGGTAAAGGATGCAGAGGGAGCTACGGAAATGCCTCCTATCAAGGGAGATGTTGAATTTAAGAATGTCACCTTCAGCTATGAGGACGGCGTTGAGATTCTTAAGAAAGTAAGCTTTAAGGCAAAGAAAGGTCAGACAGTTGCCATTGTCGGACCGACAGGAGCCGGTAAAACAACCATCGTAAACCTGTTAAGCCGTTTTTACAATGTGGATTCCGGTGAGGTTTTAATTGATGGAATCGATATTTCCAAGGTTACCATCCGTTCCCTCCGTAAGCAGATGGGAGTCATGATGCAGGACAGCTTTATTTTCTCCGGAACGGTAATGGATAATATCCGCTACGGAAATAAAGAGGTTTCGGATGAGCAGGTGATCCAGGCTGCCAGGACGGTCTGTGCACATGGCTTTATCATGGAAATGGAGAATGGCTATTATACACAGATCAATGAACGCGGAAGCCGTCTGTCCCAGGGACAGCGCCAGCTGATTTCCTTCGCGAGGGCATTACTTGCAGACCCGAAGATCCTGATTCTGGATGAGGCAACCTCAAGCATTGATACCGAGACGGAAATTCTTCTGCAAAAGGGCTTAAACGAGCTGCTGAAGGGAAGAACCTCCTTTATTATTGCACATCGTCTGTCCACCATTAAGAATGCGGATTTCATTATGTATATCGATGCGGGTGGTATCGCTGAAACGGGTTCACATGAGGAACTGATCAGTCAGAAGGGAGAATACTATAAGCTGTATATGTCCCAGTATGACTTTTTAAAATAGGATTTAAGCTGCTTTGACAGTCTTTTGGCGAATGCAGTTTTTAATTTAGAAATCAAAAAACATTAAGAAAGGAAAGAAGTATGGCAAAATTATTTATCAACGAAAAGAAGCAGAAGGGACACATCAATCCCGAAATTTACGGTCACTTTTCAGAGCATCTGGGACGCTGCATTTATGAGGGCCTGTATGTTGGAGAGAATTCGGAAATTCCGAATGTCCATGGGATGAGAAAGGATGTTGTGGATGCCTTAAAGGACATGAAGATTCCGGTACTGCGCTGGCCGGGCGGCTGCTTTGCAGATGAATATCACTGGAGGGATGGCATTGGCCCGAAGGAAACCCGTAAGAAGATGGTAAATACCCACTGGGGAGGTGTAACAGAAGATAACAGCTTTGGTACCCATGAGTTCTTCGAATTGTGTGAACAGATCGGATGTAAGACCTATATCAACGGAAATGTAGGAAGCGGAAGCGTACAGGAAATGTCTGAATGGGTGGAGTATATGACCTTTGACGGAGTTTCACCGATGGCAGAGCTGCGTAAACAGAACGGGCATGAGAAGCCGTGGAAGGTGGACTACTTTGGTGTGGGTAATGAAAACTGGGGCTGCGGCGGCAACATGACACCGGAATATTACGGCAATCTTTACCGCAGATACCAGACCTATGTACGTAACTACAATAACAGTGCTCCGATCCAGAAGATCTGCTGTGGAGCGAATGCAGGAGATTTTGGATGGACAAAGGATGTGCTTGCGACCTGTTATAAGGCACCTGCTCCGGAGCATACACATGGGTTTATGGAGGGGCTTTCCTTACATTACTATACCGTTCCGGAGGATGGCTGGAGCCATAAGGGAAGCGCTACCGATTTTGATGAAAAGAGCTATTACAAAACCCTGTCCAAGACCTGGTATATGAAAGAGCTTATTGAAAAGCATGCAACCATCATGGATGAGTATGATCCTAAGAAGGAAATTGGTATGATGGTCGATGAGTGGGGATGCTGGTACGATGTAGAGCCCGGAACCAATCCCGGATTCCTCTATCAGCAGAATACCATGCGTGATGCACTGGTAGCTGCCATTAACTTAAATATCTTTAACAAGCACTGTGACCGTGTGAAGATGGCATGTATTGCACAGCTTGTGAACGTATTACAGTCTGTGATCCTCACAGAAGGAGCAAAGATGCTTCTGACACCAACCTACTATATCTTCAGGATGTTCAAATATCATCAGGATGCAGAGCTTTTGGAAAGCAGCGTAAGTGAGAACGGACTTGTAGGTCTTGAAGAGAAGTATCAGGTTCCTGCCATCAGTGAATCCGTATCAGTAGATAAGGATGGCGTTTATACTATTACACTTGCCAATGCTTCTTTGGATCAGGCGGAAGAAATGGAAGTGAGCTTCTTTGAGTTTGCACCGAAGAGTGCCGAAGCTTTTATTGTAAAGGGTAATATGAGGGACTACAACACCTTTGAGCATGGTGATGTGGTGAAGGAAGAAGCCTATGAAGATGTGAAGCTGACACCGAACGGTGTTATACTTAACGTACCTCCCTGCAGTGTAGTGAGCATCCGGGTGAAGTAGTTTTGTAACTATTCAGTACAGGTCGAAGCACATGCTGCTGAGACCGTACGAATATGATTCAATAGTGCAAAATCCCATCAGCGAAGCTGATTTTAAATGGATTTTGCATCGTAACTGTGAAGGTACTGAACAGTTACGTAGTTTCTAAAATAGTACGCAGAAATAAGTTTCCGATAAAAATAGTGACAGCTAAGTAAAGGTAAAAGGGCAGTTCAAAGGATGGACTGCCCTTATCATATAACTGTGGGTATGAAACAGCTCCTCATCTACTCTTAATCCTTTCTGTCATTATATCTGAAAACAGATTATATCTGAAAAGAAAATTTCCCATATACGGAATATGATAAGTAAGTTACAATAGTAATTATCGTAATTTTAAAAATTGGAATAATGAAAGGTGGATATCTAAGAGGGAATGGACAGACGGAAGTGGGAAAAGAGGAAAACAGGAACAGCAAAGAAAACAACGGGAGCATTGCTCTTACTGACAGCATTGCTTACAGGGAGCATGCTGTTAAGCGGATGCTCTGCATGGCTGATGAGTGAGGGACTGGATGGTGATGAGGGCTGGTCTGATTATGAAGAAGAGGATGATGAAGGATACTCCGGTGGCAGTGCGACAATTGGAGGAGACTCATTCTATCAGAGCAGTGTGTTAGAGGACAATTCCTTAAAGGGAACGGTCATTTCACAGGAAAACGGGCAGATGCAGATCAGCCGCCGGAGCAGAGATGAAGAAATTCCTATGGGTGATGGGGACTGGACAATCTTTGTATACCTTTGTGGGAGTGATCTGGAATCGGACGGCGGAGCCGCCAGCAGTGATATTGAGGAAGCCTTTGCAGCAAGGGGAAGCGGGCAGGTAAAGGTGGTTTACCAGACCGGCGGATCGTACTTCTGGTATCAGAATATTAATGAAAACAGGGTACAGCGTTATTTGTTGGAGGATGGAGATCTGACGCTGGTTGATGAAAAGCCGGAAGCCAATATGGGGACTGCTTCGACACTGGCTGATTTTCTGTCCTGGGGGGTAAGTAATTATCCATCGGAAAGAATGGGCCTCATTCTCTGGGATCATGGAAGCGGAAGCATTAATGGAGTATGCTTTGATGAGCAGTATGATTATGACAGTCTTACATTGGGAGAACTGGATCATGCCCTGAATCAGGTGTATGATCAGATGACTGACCGGTTTGAGTTTATCGGGTTCGATGCCTGTCTGATGAGTACGTTGGAAACTGCAAATGTACTGACACCTTATGCGCGGTATATGTATGCTTCGCAGGAGATGGAGCCGGGAAGCGGCTGGGACTATACTTCCCTTTTGAATAATCTTGCTGCGAATCCGGATCAGGACGGAGCGCAGCTTGGAGAAAAGGTGTGCAGGGAATATTATGACCATTGCGCGGACTATGGATTCGGAAGCCAGAGATCGGCGACCTTTTCCATTATTGATCTGTCGAAAATCGATGATGTTCTGATCTCCATGAATGAAGCCTTCCGGGTGGTTTACGAACAGGGAGATCTTGGTGATGTTACGAGAGCTGTACTGGAAGCCGATTCCTTTGGAGGAAACAGTGTCAGCGAAGGATATTCCAATATGCTGGATCTTGGGAATATGCTGGATCAGCTTTCCGGTTATGGGCAGGAGGTAAGGGATGCTTCACAGACGTTACAAAGCTGCATTCTTTATACCATGAACGGACGACTTCACAAGAATGCATCCGGACTGTCTGTTTACTATCCGGTTTCCATTCAGGGGTCGGAGGAGCTAAAGATCTTTTCCCGGATCTGTCCGAGTAATTATTATTATGCATTAATTGATAAAATTGCTTATGGGGCAGAAAACGGAAGTGCGGCAGATTATGATAACAGTACCCTGCTTTCGGATATGGCAGACATTAATGAATGGCTGGGGGAGGAAAGCGGCTTTACCGGGGATGTTAGCACGAATGCCGGGGAATTTGCAGATATTGAGATCGGACAGATGGGGGTATCGGACATTTATTTTGATGAGGACGGGATATATACAGTTTCGTTTGATAATATGGATGAGCTCGCCTATGCCTGCTGCAGTGTGGGTATGGATGACGATGCGGATGGATTCTTTTACCTTGGAACCACGGAGGAAGTGATCTATGATATTGACCGGAACTGTGTGACTGACAATTTTGACGGCTCATGGCCCTGCATCAATGACAATCTGCTGGCACTGGAGCTTGTAAATACGACGGACAGCTGCAGCATTTATACCTGCAATGTTCTTTTGAATGATGAGGTTGAAACCAATCTGCGGATTGAATATGACTGGGAATATGATGAATGGAGTGTGATCGGAATCTGGGACGGTATTGATGAGGAGACCGGTATGGCATCGCGGGAGGTTTATGAGCTGCAGGATGGTGATGTAATTACCCCTGCTTATTACTGGTTTTCGGTAGATGACGATGAAGACTGGTATTATGGAGACGATATTGTTGTAGACGGAGATCTTGAGATTACTTATGAATACCTTCCGGAAGGAGTTTATTATTACTGCTTTGAGCTGCATGATATCTATGGAAATGTGTATTATACACCGTTCACACTTCAGTACGTAGATGAAGACGGAGAGGTCTGGGTTGATGGAGAATTCTATTAATAAAAATCTGCGGGTCTGCAAAAAATGTCTTACAAGGGACATGATGGATAAGGCAGATTATTTTAAAAGCATGTATGACTATATTGAGAATCTGGATCCGGATATTAAGACGGAAGACTCATTGTATGAAAAACGGCTGGCCACCTGTAAGGAATGTGAGCGGCTGGCAGATGGTATGTGCAGGGGCTGCGGCTGCTTCGTGGAAATGCGGGCAGCCGTAGCAAAGAATGCCTGTCCGTATGAAAAGTGGTAGGGCAGGGGTGCTCTGCATGAATGGGCAAGGCTGAACTGTTACGCTTGTAGGTAAAAATCTCGAAAGTATATTGACATTTAAAATCCCCATGTTATAATACAATCAAACATATGAATAAGTGTTCATATGAAAGAAGATGAAAGTGAAGAGGATGAGAACATGAAAAAGACTTATAAAATTGATGTGGATTGTGCAAACTGTGCAAATAAAATGGAAGAAGCAGCTAAGAATACCTCCGGTGTAAAGGATGCAACCGTGAACTTTATGACCCTGAAGTTGATTGTTGAGTTTGAAGATGGTGCAGAACCTGCTTCTGTGATGAAGGATGTGCTTAAGAGCTGTAAAAAGGTAGAAGATGATTGTGAAATCTTTTTATAAGAAAAGAGGATGCTATGAATAAAAAGCAGAAAAAGGTATTAATCAGAATTATTGCAGCGGTTGTGCTGCTCATTGCCCTGGCATTTGTACCGGAAGAAGGATGGATTCAGTTTGCATTATATATGATTCCTTATCTGGTTATCGGTTATGATATTTTGAAAAAAGCGGTTAAGGGGATCCTGAACCGGCAGGTGTTTGATGAGAATTTCCTGATGGCTGTTGCGACGATCGGCGCGATTGCACTTGGTGATTACAAGGAAGGCGTAGCTGTTATGCTGTTCTATCAGATCGGTGAACTCTTCCAGAGCTATGCCGTAGGAAAGAGCCGCAGAAACATCAGCGAACTGATGGATATCCGTCCGGATTACGCCAATGTGGAACAGGATGGTGAGCTGGTACAGGTCGATCCGGATGAGGTAGAGATCGGTACGGTTATTCTTGTAAAGCCCGGTGAAAAGATTCCGATTGACGGTATCGTTGTAGAAGGTGCTTCAAGTCTTAATACAAGCGCCCTCACAGGGGAAAGTCTTCCGAGAGAAGCTAAGGAAGGGGACGAAGTTATCAGTGGCTGTATTAATATGACAGGTCTTTTGAAGATCCGGACAACGAAGGAATTCGGGGAATCTACCGTTTCCAAAATTCTGGAGCTGGTGGAGAATTCCAGTTCAAGAAAATCCAGATCAGAGAACTTTATTTCCAAGTTCGCAAGAATTTATACTCCGGCGGTCTGCTACGGTGCAGTTGCCCTGGCATTCCTTCCTCCGATTGTGAGAATGGTATTTATGGGACTTCCGGCAGACTTTGGGACCTGGATTTACAGAGCATTGACGTTCCTTGTAATCAGTTGTCCCTGTGCACTGGTCATCAGTATTCCTTTAAGCTTCTTTGCCGGTATCGGCGGTGCGAGCAAGGAAGGGGTTCTGGTCAAAGGCTCCAATTATCTGGAAACTCTTTCCCAGACCAAATATGTTGTATTTGATAAGACCGGAACCATGACACAGGGTGTTTTTGAAGTAAGCGGTATTTATCCTGCAGCGCTTTCCAAAGAAGAGGTGGTTGAATATGCAGCATGTGCAGAAAGCTATTCCAGCCACCCGATCAGTAAGAGTCTTCAGAAAGCATATGGCAAAGAGATTGATAAGAACCGTGTAACAGAGGTTAAGGAAATCAGTGGTAAGGGTGTTACCGCACAGGTTGACGGCAGATTGGTTGCTGCAGGAAACGGAAAGCTCATGGATCAGCTTGGAGTTCCGTATACGGTATGCAATGAGGTTGGAACTCTGGTTTACGTAGCAGTCGATGGCAGATTCGCCGGATGCATTCTGATCTCCGATCTGTTAAAGCCGCATGCAAAAGAAGCCATTGCTGCTTTGAAGAATGCAGGTGTTACCAGAACGGTTATGCTGACCGGCGATACGAAGCGTGTAGCGGATGCAGTGGCAGCAGAGCTTGGTATTCACGAGGTCTGCAGTGAGCTTCTTCCGGCAGATAAGGTATCAAAGGTGGAAGAGCTTCTTGCCAGGAAGAGCGGGAAGGAGAAGCTTGCCTTCGTTGGTGACGGGATCAATGATGCCCCGGTGCTTTCCAGAGCCGATATCGGAATTGCCATGGGAGCGCTTGGATCGGATGCGGCGATTGAAGCAGCCGATATCGTCCTGATGGATGATGATCCGTTAAAGATTGCAAAGGCCATCAGGATTTCCAGAAAATGTATCCGTATTGTATATGAGAACATTTATTTTGCGATCGGCATTAAGGTGATCTGCCTGATTCTTGGAGCACTTGGTATTGCCAATATGTGGGCAGCAATCTTTGCCGATGTAGGTGTCATGGTCATTGCCGTACTGAATGCAATCCGTGCATTGTTTGTTAAAAGATTATAATGCAAATCTTGACTTATTTTCATAAAGAAAGGGAAGAAATATGTCAGAAGTAGAATGCTGTGATACTGTAGAAGTGCATGAGGATCTGTTGAAAATTGTACAGGATACCATGCCGGATGAACAGGAGCTGAATGATCTGGCAGATCTGTTTAAGATATTTGGTGATTATACAAGAATCCGTATCCTGTTTGTCCTGTTTGAATCAGAGGTATGTGTCTGTGATCTGGCACAGGTTCTGAATATGACACAGTCTGCAATTTCACATCAGTTGAAGATCCTGAAGCAGAGCAGACTGGTGAAGAGCCGCAGAGAAGGCAAGTCGATCTTTTATTCGCTCGCAGATGAACATGTGGAAACAATCATTGGTAAGGGAAGAGAACATATCGAAGAGGACTAAAATCTGAAAAGGATGCAGTTCATCTTTTATCGTAGTAAACGTAGTGAAACTGACAACGCTTCCGAAACTAAAAAACCTCGGAAAATCAACGTTTTCCGAGGTTTAAAATAAGCGGGTGATGGGAATCGAACCCACGTATCCAGCTTGGAAGGCTGGTGTTCTACCATTGAACTACACCCGCAAAAATAAATATATAAAAATTAAAATGCCCAGAACCGGAATCGAACCAGTGACACGAGGATTTTCAGTCCTCTGCTCTACCAACTGAGCTATCTGGGCTCACTCGCATCACACAACTGGTATTTTACAATTCCGCTATGATATTGTCAAGAAATTTTTCAAAACTTTTTACGAAACTTTTTTCATCACTTTTTTATTCAAAGGAAACTTAGCCAATAAGAATGGCATCTTTCTCAGAATCATAAGTCAGGGTGAGCACACAGCCATCCTCGGAATAATCCTTTACGGAAAGATTCAATTCATATAAGCTGCCATCCTCGGAGACGAGCTCGAGCACCCAGGGGGTATTCTGTACATCACGGTAGATAACAAGTCCAGCCATACGCTGTGCAGGCATAAAGCCTGAAAGGGTTTCCAGCAAATCTGCGTTCTGGATGGTTCCCTTCTGGTGAAGGGACAGCCCTACAAAGGTAAGGTTCGTATCATTTATCAGGGAAATATTAATCGGAGTAAGAATTGCCGCATTTTCCGTATCCCGGATGTCATTAATTGCAGTGAGGTATTCTTCATAGGTGTCAATGATGGAGTCCATTGTGTCGATCAGCATATCAATTTCTTCATCGCTCATATCGTTCAGATTGTAGGTATTTACCTGCGTGATCTTCTCACCAAGTGCAACCAGCTTTTCGTCCAGGGAATCATCTTCAATCTGCCTGTGAGCCGATACGACACGGTTATGTATGGCAACCAGATTGGAGTAGGTGTCCTGCGCCTGTGCAATCTTTTCAGCGGATGGACCGCCGCATGCGGTAAGAAGCAGCGTAGAAGCTGCCATGACACAGGATAATAACAGAGAGTATAAATTTTTCTTTATGGAAAATATGTGTTTCATAGGCCGGGATCCTTTTTATAACTATTTGTAGCTGTGAGAATACGGAACAGTTACACCTTATCACAATGCAGGATTGTCTGCAAGGAAATGTTGTTATTCATACGGCAGGTGTCAGCCTGCTATGCAAACAACATTTACAACATTTTGACAGGTTGTCTGAACAATCCATACTGTTATTTTACAAGGATATGAGATATAATGAACCTAAGAAAAAACCAGACTGCTGCAAAACAGACATTTGGGTTTTCAGGATCATTAACGGGCAACTATCCTGTGATGCAGGATAAAGAGCACAAGGTGCGTATTTACAAGATACATGTAGAACGAATTTCACATGATAGAAAACATAGAGACATGAGTTGCCAGGAAGACGTATAGAGACATATAGAAAGGAAACCGGATGGAGAGGGCCTATAAACTGGAATTTGCGGGAGAACGGGCGGGAAGCCTGTATGTGAGCTGCTGTGGACTGTCTAAAACAGAGCCGCTGCACAGCTTTGGACCTGCGCAGAAGCCGTATTATCTCATTCATTATATTCTCCGTGGTAAGGGTAGATTTTCCTTGCGGAATAAAGAATTTCAGCTTTCTTCCGGGAATGGGTTTCTCATCCCGCCGGAGGAGCTGAGCTTTTATCAGGCAGATGAGAAGGAACCGTGGACTTATATCTGGGTTGGATTCCAAGGTGAGATGGCAGAGCGGATTCTGCAGAACATCGGACTTACTGTAGTGAATCCTGTTTTCTGCTCGGATCACAGTGAGGAGCTATATCAGGCGGTTAAGGATATGATGGAGCACAATACCTATGGGATTTCCAATGATCTTCGCCGGAACGGACAGCTTCAGGTGTTTCTTTCTGTGATTGCGGATGGCGTTACGACCCAGGAGCATGGGGAAGTGGATCGGGCCGATCATTATGTGGAACGGGCGATTGCCTATATTCGCAGCAATTACTGTAATCCGATCAGGGTCACGGACGTGGCGGATTATGTATGCGTGAACCGGAGTTATCTGTATACTCTGTTTAAAAATGCACTGGGCATGTCTCCACAGCAGTTCCTGACGAACTACCGGGTGCATAAGGCAATGGAACTGCTAAGGACAACAGAGCTTCCGGTTGAGAGTATTGCTCTGTCCTGCGGATACACGGATCCGCAGGTTTTTACCAAGGCTTTTAAACATGTGAAAAGGATTTCCCCATCCGGCTACCGGAAAGAGGTGCGGACGGGAGAAATAAATAAGAATCAGGATTACTTAAAACAAATTGAAGGTACGTTATTATTAAAAGGAGGAACGATGATGAAAGAACAGCTTTTAGCAAAATTCGGAGAGGTATTTGGCAGCACAGAGGGCGCAGCAGTTTACTTTGCACCCGGCCGTGTAAATCTGATCGGAGAACATACCGATTATAACGGAGGCCATGTTTTTCCCTGTGCCTTGACAATCGGAACCTACGGTGTTGCCAGAGTGAGAAAGGACAAAATGCTACAATTTTATTCCATGAACTTTGAACAGTTAGGGGTAATCGGGAGCAGTCTCGAGGATCTGAAGCCGGAGAAGGAAGCAGACTGGACCAATTATCCCAAGGGGGTGATCTGGGCATTTGACAAGAAGGGTTATCCGGTTACTTCCGGTATGGACCTTCTGTTATATGGAAATATTCCAAACGGTTCCGGGCTTTCTTCCTCTGCATCCGTAGAAGTTCTTACCGGATTTATTTTAAGGGATTTCTTCGGATTTGATGTGACGAATCAGGATCTGGCACTGATCGGACAGTATTCCGAGAATAATTTCAATGGCGTCAACTGCGGAATCATGGATCAGTTTGCGATTGCCATGGGGAAAAAGGATCATGCGATTTTCCTGGATACGGCAGACCTGTCCTACACATACGCACCGATTCACTTAAGTGGTGCGAAGATCGTGATTGCATGCAGTAATAAGAAACGTGGACTTGGAGATTCCAAGTATAATGAGCGCAGAAGCGAATGCGAAGAGGCACTCCGCCGTGTTCAGAAAGTAAAGAAAGTAGAGAACTGGGGAGCACTCACCGAGGCAGAATTTGAAGAGATAAAGGGAGCCATCGGGGATGAAGTGCTGGAGCGTCGTGCAAAGCATGCCGTATATGAGAACCAGCGTACCATAAAGGCGGTTGCTGCCTTACAGAATAATGACATCACTCTCTTTGGGGAACTCATGAATGCTTCCCACGTATCCTTGCGTGATGATTACGAGGTAACCGGAATCGAACTGGATACGCTGGTGGAAGAAGCATGGAAGGTGCCGGGAGTGATCGGATCCCGTATGACAGGAGCCGGTTTTGGCGGATGTACCATCAGTATTGTCAGGGATGAAGCGATTGAAGAGTTTATTAAGCAGGTAGGCGAAGCCTATGAGAAGAAGATCGGTTATGCGGCAGACTTCTATGTAGTGGAAATCGGCGATGGCCCGTGCAGGTTAAAATAAATATCCACATGGGATGAACAGAATATGAAGTGGTTGAAAAGAGAGCGTGAACGGAGGATAGAATCATGCAGGATATGCAGAATGCATTAATCCGTCTGGTGGCATATGGCAGAAATACAGACCTGTTACCGGAGGAGGATGAAATTTATACCGTAAACCGGTTGCTGGAGCTGTTTGAAATCGATGAATTACAGGGAGAGCTTTCGGTTCATGAGCAGATTGAGGAAGCACGTAAGGAGACGAGTGTGGAAGATCTGGAAGAAATTCTGAAGGAGCTGTTAGACGGTGTCTTTGAAAAAGGCATTCTGAAAGAAAACAGCGTCGTATACCGTGATCTGTTTGATACAAAGATCATGAGTATGCTGCTTCCGAGACCGGGCGAGGTTATTCGTAAGTTCCGTGAACTGTATGCGAAGAGCCCGAAGGAAGCAACCGATTATTACTACAAATTCAGTGGAGACACCGATTATATCCGCAGATACCGGATTAAGCGGGATATGAAATGGGAAGCACCTACCGGGTATGGCGATTTAACCATTACGATCAACCTTTCTAAGCCAGAGAAGGACCCGAAGGCAATCGCAGCAGCGAAGCTGATGAAGCAGGCTGGATATCCGAAATGTCTGCTCTGCCGTGAAAACGAAGGATATGCAGGCCGGATCAATCATCCGGCAAGACAGAATCACCGCATTATTCCCATTCAGATCAATGGGGAACAGTGGGGATTCCAGTATTCTCCCTATGTTTATTATAATGAGCACTGTATCGTGTTTAACGGACAGCATGTACCGATGAAGATTGATCACAATACCTTCTGCAAGCTGTTTGATTTTGTGAAGCAGTTTCCACACTATATTCTGGGATCGAATGCGGATCTCCCGATTGTTGGTGGATCGATTCTGACACACGATCATTTTCAGGGTGGAAACCATGAATTCCCGATGGCGAAGGCTCCTGTTGAAAAAGAATTCATCATTCCGGGTTATGAGGATGTGGAGGCAGGTATTGTGAAGTGGCCGATGTCGGTAATCCGCCTGAAGGCAGAGAATCCGGAGAGAATCATTGCCCTTGCCGATGTGATCCTGGATGCATGGCGCGGCTATACAGATGAGGCAGCTTTTATCTATGCCGAGACAGATGGCGAAAAGCACAACACCATTACCCCGATTGCCCGTAAGAAGGGAGATAAGTTTGAACTGGATCTGGTGCTTCGGAATAACATTACGACGCAGGAACATCCTTTGGGCGTTTACCATCCTCATGCGAACCTTCATCATATCAAGAAAGAAAATATTGGTCTGATTGAGGTTATGGGTCTTGCCGTACTGCCGGCACGTCTGAAAAACGAGATGGAAGAGCTGAAGCAGGCAATTCTTGCAGACAGTGATCTGCATACAACACCGACACTTTCCTCCCATGCTGCATGGACTGAAGAATTCTTAAAGAAATATCCGGTTGTGAATGCAGATAACGTGGATGAGATTATTCAAAAGGAAATCGGACTGGTATTTATGCAGGTGCTTACGGATGCAGGTGTTTACAAGCGGACACCGGAAGGCATGGAAGCATTTGAGCGGTTTATCAAGAGCCTATGAGTGTAAAAATTTTATTAGCAGCAATAAATAGCAAATATATTCACATGAACCCGGCGGTATACAGTCTTCGGACGTATGCGCTGGGTTCCGGTGCGTTAAATACAGAAAATGCAGAGATTGCAATCGCGGAGTATACGATCAATCAGCCCGTGGATGAAATCCTGGGCGATCTTTATGAACAAAAGCCCGATGTGATCGGATTTTCCTGCTATATCTGGAACTGGCAGATGACAAAGGAATTAATGGTCGAGGTGAAAAAGCTCCTGCCAAAGACGGATATCTTTCTGGGAGGCCCGGAGGTTTCCTATGAAGCGGAAAAGATCATGGAACAGTATGGACGTGCCAATGAAGGAACTGGAAATGGGCCGGTCATCCGTGGAATTATCATTGGGGAAGGTGAGAAAACCTTCTGCGAGCTGGCAGAGTATTATGCAGAGGAGGGCTGCCTGCCTGGAAAACGGTGTCCCCAACAGGATGATGGCTGCTATCCGGATATACAGGAGTCAGACAGAAAGAGTTCAGACTCTGCCGGAGCCGCGGACAGGGGGCGGATGCTTAAGGATATTCCGGGACTTCTTCTTGATACCGGATACACCGGAGTGAGGGAGCCATTGTCCTTTAATGAGATTCCGTTTTTGTATGAAGAGCAGAGACTTTCCGGTAAGGGGCTTCAGGATTTCCAGAATAAGATTATTTATTACGAATCGAGCAGAGGATGCCCTTTCCGGTGCAGTTACTGTCTTTCTTCCATTGATAAAACGCTCCGGCTGCGGGATGTTAACCGGGTATTGCCTGAGTTACAGTTTTTCCTCGATTGTAAGGTGCCGCAGGTAAAATTCATTGACCGTACCTTTAATTGCAACCGGGCGCATGCCGTGGCAATCTGGCAGTATCTGACAAAACATGACAATGGTGTCACTAATTTTCACTTTGAGATAGCGGCTGAACTGATTACGGAAGAGGAACTGGAATTGTTTCAGAAGATGCGCCCAGGACTGATCCAGCTGGAAATTGGAGTGCAGACTACGAATCCTAAAACGCTTAAAGCAATTCACCGGAGTGCAGATATGGTGCATCTTTTGCAGATTGTAGAACGGATTCGGGCAAGTCACAATATTCATGTGCATCTGGACCTCATTGCCGGACTTCCGGAAGAGGATTATGAAAGCTTCGTACATTCTTTTAATGAGGTATATGCGATGAAGCCGGAACAGCTTCAGCTTGGATTCCTGAAGGTTTTGAAGGGGACAGAGATTTCCCTGCGTAAGGAGGAATATGGTCTGGTTCACCAGAGTATTCCACCTTACGAGGTTCTGTATACGAAGTGGATTTCCTATGAGGAGATCCGTAAGTTAAAGCGTGTGGAAGAAATGGTGGAGCTTTACTATAATTCCAACCAGTTTATTCAAACGCTGGCAGTGCTTGTGACGCAGGTTAAGACACCGTTTGATCTGTATGAGAAGCTGGCAGAGCACTATGAAACACATGGCTACTTTATTAACACACCGGCACGTGTGAAGCGGTATGACGTGCTTTTTGAATTTGCATGCGGACTTGTTCCCGGGAAGGAGGAGCTGTTCCGGGAGCTTCTGACCTTTGACTTTTATCTGAGAGAAAATGCAAAGAGCCGTCCGGCCTTTTGCCGTGATCTGACGGGAGATTATGAGATGATCCGGCAATTTTATGAGCAGGAGGAGGCTTGGCCCCGTTATCTTAAAGAGTATGCGCAGTATCATGCCCGGCAGGTCATGAAGATGACACATATGGAGATGTTTCATTATCCGGTCTGGCAGCAGGATGCGGATGAGTGGAAGCCATTGGAACATCCGGTGATGGTATTGTATGATTATCAGAAAAGAGATCCGCTTACCGGAGACTGCGCGGCTATACCTTGTAAGACATATATGTAACTATTCAGATTCCCATTCGTAAAACCACTGCTAATGCAGCGTAGTTTACCTCATGCGGTTATTTTGCTATATAAAATTGCTATTCTGTTTATGCGTGGCAACAGAAAGCAATTTTGCATGGCTCTGAACAGTTACACATATATTTAAAGAGAAAGCTTACATATGGGGATTTTTATGCTGCAGGTCTTATCCAACATTTCTAATATTATGATTCCACTTATCGTATTTTATATTATTGCCTATGGACTGATGAATGGCTGTAAGGTCTATGAGGTTTTTGTAAAAGGTGCGAAGGACGGCGTAAAAACAGTGGTCGGAATTCTGCCTACACTGGTTGCCCTGATGACCGCGGTCGGCATTCTCAGGGCTTCCGGCTTTTTTGATATCGTGCAGAAGGTATTTACACCTGTCAGTGATCTGCTTGGTTTTCCTTCAGAATTATTTCCCCTTGTATTTATGAAGATGTTTTCTTCTTCCGCAGCAACAGGACTTGTGCTGGATATCTTTAAGAATTACGGAACGGATTCTTATATTGGCATGATTACCTCTATTATGATGAGCTGCACAGAAACGATTTTTTATACCATGAGTGTTTACTTTATTGCTGCCAAGGTCACCAAAACACGGTACACACTGGCAGGAGCCATGCTTTCTACGGTTGTGGGAATTATAGCGAGTGTGATTCTGGCGGGAATGATTGTATAATAATTAAGATCGTGTAATAATTAAGGGCAAGGTCAATAATGACCTGTCTTTTTCTATGTAGCAGGCAATATAGATAAAAAGGAAATGAGGATATACGAAGATGGAACTTGTAAAAGGAAGACCGGAAACAAATGAAGGAAGACTCGAAAAGGAGATCCGGGTATACGATCTGCTGGATTCTCTGAACATCCCTTATGAACGGATTGACCATGAAGCAGCCGAAACGATGGAAGCCTGTGCTGAAATTGATAAAGCGCTTGCCCCGGCGGTGATCTGTAAGAATCTGTTCTTATGCAATTCACAGAAAACAAAGTTTTACCTGCTGATGATTCCGGGGGACAAGCATTTTAAGACAAAGGAGATTTCCCATCAGATTAACAGCCCGCGGCTTTCCTTTGCACCAGCAGAATTTATGGAGAAATATCTGGATATCACGCCCGGCTCTGTGAGTGTTATGGGCTTGATGAATGATCCGGATAATCAGGTGCAACTCCTGGTTGATGAAGATGTATTAAAGGAAGAATATCTCGGATGCCATCCCTGTATCAATACCTCCAGTCTCCGTCTTAAGACGAAGGATGTATTTGAAGTATTTACGAAAGCTGTACATCATGACTATATCGTGGTGAAACTGACGGGAGAAGATTAAGAACAAATGTTTTGTGTAGAATAACCTAAAATATATTTGCAAAATCAAAAATATATGTTATATTTGACGTATGGGTGTTACCAAAACGGGTAGCGGTTCGCCTTTCGCCAGAATGAGTACATTCTGAGAACTTCCAGTATTAACGGAGGTGGTACAGATGGAAAATACAATGAAAGGTACATAGTATATTTGACAATAGAGCTTACTGTCGGGATCGTGGGTATTGTAGTAACAATTATCAGCATCATTGTTACGGTCATCAGTATCCTGCAAAACGGAACCGACAGGAAATCTGGACATCAAAAAAGCAACCGCCTCCACCAAAAGTAGGTTGCTTTTTTAATAACAACTTATAATTAGGCGAACCGTTGCTTTACGGTAGCACCTTTTACATTCATATCATAACATTTGATTGCAAAATCGTCAACTCTGATTTCCAAAGTTTTGACCAGGATAAGGGTGAGCTGTTACCAGTTCCCCCAGCGAGCGGAAATCCGACGGCCCCGTTTCCAGTACAAACTTATGAAACCGGTAATCGCTATAATCTGTTCCCCACAGTTTCTCTGCCTGTTGTTTCAGGGAGAGAAATTCCAGATATCCGAGATAATACTTCAGATAATTGCAGGGTTCCTCTACGAGATATTCATAGATTGTCTCTACATTTGTATGTTGGCCAAGCCCCAGATTTTCAAGAAACCGTTCGATCTGTTCCGGGGTGGCTCCATCATAATGAATGGCAATATCCATGTAGGAATACAGGCACAGATGCAGGTTGCGGTTCAGCCGGCAGGCCTCAATGTAAGCCGCAGCTTCTTCATTCTTTGTCAACTGTGCGGCATAGCCATAGGATAAGTTTTCCACATAAACCGCCCAGCCTTCCACAAATCCGCCATAATGCAGCATGGAGCGGATACAGGAAGCGTTTTGCTGATTTAAGAAGCTCTGGCTGTAAACGGTCTGGTATAGATGGCCGGGATACCCTTCATGGGCGAGGGTGGTATACAGGGTGAGATCATCGGTAATGTTCGGCTCATTCAGATATATGGTGTTGTGCCACAGGTCATCGATGGGAGGAGTGAGGTAATACGCCGGACTGCTGTAGGCCTCCATGGATGAGGAGACCTTTTTTATCTGACAGGAGACAGAATTACTTTCGCCGTCATGTTCCTGTCCTGCTTTGGCTTCGGGAATACAGGTAAGCTTTGGGAAATCCGGTTTCATCTGTTTTTGAAGATCATCGAGAATTGCTTCTGACAGCCGGCATAAGGTATCTGATGCTGCTGCAGGAGTTGTTGGGAGATCAGTATCCCCCGGTTCCTTCGGATGATCGGAATAGCTGTTTTGTATATTCAGGCTTAAGGAAAAATCCTCCGGTGACAGCTTAAGCAGTCCTGGATGCTCCTTTACGAGAGCACGCAGTGCATGGAAGTTTTCCTGATAATTTTTTTCCAGGAGCTTCCGGATTTCCGGAATACTCCGGCTGCTTCCGGTTGTCTGGGCGAGCAGATACGTGTAGTATTCTTTTCCTTCCGGATAATAGCAAAGACCATAGGGGTTTGTTCCCGTTCCCTTTAAAACAAGAAAGGCATCGCCAACCCTTTCATAGGCAGGAGCCATTACCGTAGTAAGCAGCAGGTTGTTTTTGTCGATGTACTGCTGCTTTTCTTCTCCGGTGATGATTTCGTCCGATGCAAGACCGTCGAGGCGCTCGGTAAACGTCTGCTGCAGAAAATGGCTGCCATCTTTAAGAAGAACAGGATCCATAATGGAATCACACTGTTCGATGACATTGTCCGCAGAGGTGTCCGACATGAAGAGTCCGGCGGAGGATTTTTCCTGTTCATAACGGATGAGTGCATCAAAATAAGCTCCGGTCTGTTCGAGAATGCCAAGATAATCCTCTACATCCTTCTTAGTGCGGAAAGTATAGTCGGCGAGCAGCACCGGAAGTCCAGAAACCATGCCGGAAGAGGGAGACAGCGGATCGGTGTAATAAGTAAAGTCCGAGCCTTCTAAGGTAAGTGCAAGAAACCGGTCGAATAACAGATAGGCATACCGGTCCTGTGGGTCTAACTTTTGGGGATCGATACAGGAAAGACGGCGCTGCCACTCCGTGACCTGGGCTCTGGTATCAACATCCGTAAAGGAGGATGGCAGGATCGGATCAGCCGATAATCCATAGTTTTCCGGATAGGCGAGGGTGTAGTGCAGACTTATGGTGTTACCGCTCAATTCTGTATAGAGAAGATCCTGGGAAAGCTGCTCAAACTGCCTTGTATCCTTTGTTTCATACAGGTAAAGGCAGAAAATAGCGGCGAGGGTGGCAATCAGAGAAAAGGTAAGAATCCGTAACTTACGGGAGAACTTCAGCTTCATGCAAAATTTGCTCCAACAGATGCTCTTTACAGTATATGTGCGGGAAAAAAGAAAAAGTACCCGAAAAATTAGCAATATCTGAAAACTATTTAGCATCTTTGTTGTATAGACGCTATTTTTGATTTGTGATACGATGTAACTGTTCGGAATTATGTGGATGGGTATATCAGTTATTGAATCACTATACCATTTATACAGACTGGATTCCGGAGCAGTTACCAATAAAAGAAAATAGGAGAGGACAACATGAACAATTTAGAGCTTAAGAAAATTGCGAACAATGTGCGTAAAGGCATTGTAACGTCAGTACACAGCGCTAAGGCCGGTCATCCGGGCGGTTCTTTATCCGCGGCTGACATTTTTACTTATTTATATTTTGAAGAAATGAATATCGATCCGAAGAATCCTAAGATGGAAAACAGAGATCGTTTCGTTTTATCAAAAGGCCATACGGCGCCCGGTTTATACTCTGCACTTGCAAACAGAGGCTATTTCCCGGTAGAAGAACTGACAACTCTGCGTAAATTAGGCTCTCGGCTTCAGGGACATCCCTGCATGCAGGATACTCCCGGAGTGGATATGAGCAGCGGTTCCCTTGGACAGGGAATTTCTGCAGCAGCCGGTATGGCACTCTCTGCAAAATTAGATAACAGGGATTTCCGTGTATACACCCTGCTTGGCGATGGTGAGATCCAGGAAGGACAGGTCTGGGAAGCATCCATGTTTGCCGGCTTCCGCAAGCTTGACAATCTGGTTGTCATCGTAGACAACAACGGATTACAGATCGACGGCCCTGTCGATCAGGTATGTTCTCCTTACCCGATTGATAAGAAGTTTGAAGCATTCAACTTCCATGTAATTAACATTGATGCACATGATTTCGACCAGATCCGTGCAGCCTTTAAGGAAGCAAGGGAAACCAAGGGCATGCCGACCGCAATTATCGCTCACAGCGTTAAGGGCAAGGGCGTTTCCTTTATGGAGAATAATGTAAGCTGGCATGGTACGGCACCGAACGATGAGCAGTATGCCGTAGCAATGGCTGATTTAGAGAAAATTGATGAAGAACTGGCAAAGGAGGAAGCATAAATGGCAGAGGTTAAGAAGATTGCAACCAGAGAAAGCTATGGTAATGCATTAGTAGAGCTCGGTGCAGAGAATCCCAATGTTGTAGTTTTAGATGCTGACCTTGCAGCAGCAACCAAGACAGGCATGTTTAAGAAAGCATACCCGGACAGACATATTGATTGTGGTATCGCAGAATGTAATATGATGGGAGTGGCAGCAGGACTTGCTACGACCGGTAAAATTCCTTTTGTCAGCAGCTTTGCAATGTTTGCAGCAGGAAGAGCCTTTGAGCAGGTTCGCAACTCCGTAGGTTACCCTCATCTGAATGTAAAGATCGGAGCAACCCACGCCGGTATTACCGTAGGTGAAGATGGTGCAACCCATCAGTGTAATGAAGATATTGCATTAATGAGAACGATCCCCGGTATGGTTGTTATGTGTCCTGCAGATGATGTGGAAGCAAAGGCAGCCGTTAAGGCAGCAGCAGAATACGAAGGTCCGGTATATCTTCGTTTCGGACGTGCAGCCTGCCCGGTAATCAATGACAGACCGGATTATAAATTTGAAATCGGCAAGGGCAATGTGGTACGTGAAGGCTCTGATGTTACAATTGTGGCAACCGGTATCTGTGTAGGCAATGCGTTGGAAGCAGCAGAAATGCTCGCAGCAGATGGTATCAGTGCAGAGGTTATTAATATCTGTACCATTAAGCCGTTAGATGAAGAACTGGTTGTGAAGTCTGCAAAGAAGACCGGCAAGGTGGTAACCGCAGAAGAGCATTCCGTAATTGGCGGACTTGGAAGTGCCGTTTGTGATGCACTCTGCAAATCCTATCCGGTTCCGGTTAAGAAGATCGGTATGCAGGATACCTTTGGCGAATCCGGTTCTGCAGCAGCCCTCGTAGAAAAGTATCAGTTAGATGGCAAGGGCATTTATGCACAGGTTAAAGAGTTTATGAAATAATTTCCGTCTGGAGGAAAGACATGTATATATTAGCGCCATCCTTACTGGCAGCAGATTTTACAAAACTGGGTGAACAGATTAAAGAAACAGAACGATGTGGAGCACAATTTCTTCATATCGATGTCATGGACGGGATTTTTGTACCCAGTATCTCCTTCGGAATGCCGCTGATTGAATCCATCCGGCCGATAACGAAACAGTTTTTTGACGTACATCTGATGATTGTAGAGCCGGAGCGTTACATTCAGGAATTTGTGGATTGCGGAGCAGATGGGATTACCTTTCATCTCGAAGCCACGAAGAACCCGCAGAAGGTGATTGACCGGATCCATAACGCAGGAGCAAAAGCCGGAATCTCTATTAAACCGGGGACTCCGTTAGAAGAGGTTTATCCTTATCTGTCCAAGGTGGAAATGGTTCTGATTATGAGTGTAGAGCCCGGATTTGGCGGACAGAGCTTCCTTCCGGAGGCTTATGGACGGATCCGGAAGATTCGGGAATATCTGGACAGACATCAGCTGGCAGCCCGGCTTGAAGTAGATGGCGGTATAGGCAAGAAGAATGTCCGTGAAGTAATGGCAGCCGGCGCCAATGTATTTGTTGCAGGAAGCGCGGTATTCCGTAAGCGAAGCATTGAAGAGAATATCCGCAGATTTCACGATGCTTTTGCAGGAAAACCGGAAGAGGTGAACGATTAAATGATGAAGCAGTATCATTCTCTGGAGTGATGCTGCTTTATTGCGTGTAATACGTAACTGTAACTGTAGTGCAGAGCACTTAGCGAAAAAAGGTTGTTTAAACATAAGCAGTCGTGCTATGATTACATTTAGGTTTTCAGGCACATCCGGCATACTGCCAATGAAAAGTGAATAGATGAAAAGAAGGTAAGAAGATGGAAAAGATAGGAAGAAATGATCCCTGTTGGTGTGGCAGTGGCAAAAAGTATAAGACCTGTCATATGGCAATGGACGAAAAGATTCATCATTATGAGCTGATGGGACATATTGTTCCGACACATGATATGCTAAAGACTGCAGAGCAGATCGAAGGAATCCGCGAGAGCAGTAAGATCAATGTGGCTGTTCTGGACGCTGTGGGAGAAATGATCGGACCCGGCGTAACCACACAGGAAATAGATGATCTGGTACATTCCATGACAGTTCGTATGGGAGGTATTCCGGCACCTTTGAATTATGAGGGATTTCCGAAGAGTGTATGTACATCCATTAATGAAGTGGTCTGTCATGGAATCCCGACACCGGACCGCGTGCTACAGGAGGGCGATATTGTCAATGTTGATGTATCCACCATTTACCGGGGATATTTTTCTGACTCTTCCAGAATGTATTGTATCGGAGAAGTAAGTGAAGAAAAGAGAAAGCTTGTTCAGGTAACCAGAGAATGTGTCGATCTGGGACTTACGATGGTGAAGCCGTGGAATTTTCTGGGTGACATGGCACAGGTTATCAATGACCATGCCAGGGAAAACGGATACAGCATCGTGGTAGAAATCGGTGGACACGGAGTAGGACTGGAATTTCACGAGGAGCCGTTTGTCAGCTATGTAACGAAAGCAGGAACGGAAATGCTGATGGTTCCCGGAATGGTATTCACGATTGAACCGATGGTGAACGCAGGAACAAGCGAGATTTATATTGATGAAAAGGACGGCTGGACGGTTTATACACAGGATGGCAGGCCTTCCGCACAGTGGGAGGTTACCGTTGCAGTTACCAATGATGGTTATGAAGTCCTGACCTGGTAAACAATAGAAAGAAAATGGGAGAGAAGTCATGTATCAGTTAGCCATTTTTGATATGGATGGAACCATTCTGAATACGCTGGAGGATCTGAAAATCAGCATCAACCATGCTCTTATCGAAAACGGATTCCCGGAACGGACATTTGAGGAGGTCCGCCGGTTTGTAGGAAACGGGACACAGAAGCTGGTGGAGCGGAGTGTTCCGGAAGGCACAGGAAAAGAAAAGCAGCAGGAAGTACTCGCAAGCTTTGATGAGTACTACGCGGTACACTGTGCAGATTATACGAAGCCCTATCAGGGAATTGTTGAAGCCCTTCAGGAGCTGAAGAAAAGGAACATCAAGACAGCAGTTGTATCGAACAAACCGGATTATGGGGTACAGTCTTTGTGTGAGAAGTACTTTAAAGGATTATTTGACTTCCCGGTCGGAATGAAAGAGGGCATGCGTAAAAAGCCTGCTCCGGATGCTGTACTGCAGGTACTTCAGTATTTTGGGGCGGCCAGGGAGGATGCCGTCTTTATCGGGGATTCCGATGTGGACGTGCAGACCGCATTGAATGCGCATCTTACCTGCGTTGGTGTAACATGGGGCTTCCGCGACAGGGAGGTGTTGGAAAACGCCGGTGCAAAGATTATTGTGGATGACACGGAAGAGATGCTGAAGGAAATTTTGGCTGGATAATAGGAGACGGATTTCATGAAATGGTTAAAATTTAAAATAAAAACGATTACAGCTGCAGAAGATATTATCATCAGTACCTTGTATGATCTTGGTCTGGAAGGAGCACAGATTGAAGATAAGATTCCTTTAACTGCATGGGAAAAGGAGCAGATGTTTGTAGACATTCTGCCCGATGGTCCGGAGGATGACGGCGTGGCATATTTAAGCTTTTTCGTGGAAGAAAAGGACGAAAAAGCAGAGGAAAGCAAATATCCGGTCATTGTTCTGAACGAAGAGGAGACAACAGCAGAAGCTGTTCTTGCCATGGTTCAGCAGGAGCTGGATGAATTAAAGGAATTCAATCTGGATATCGGAGAAGGCACAGTCTCTATTGAAGAAACGGAGGATATCGACTGGATCAACAACTGGAAGCAGTATTTTCATCAGTTCACGATTGACGATGTACTGGTTATTCCTTCCTGGGAAGAGGTGCAGGCGCAGGATCAGGACAAGATGATTCTGCATATTGATCCAGGCACAGCGTTTGGAACCGGAATGCATGATACCACCCAGTTATGTATCCGTCAGTTAAAGAAGTATATTACACCGGAAACGGTATTGCTGGATGTAGGAACCGGAAGCGGAATTTTATCGATTCTGTCTTTGATGTTCGGTGCAAAGAAGGCAGTCGGTACGGATCTTGATCCGTGCGCGGTAGAGGCCGTGAAGGATAATATGGAAGCAAACCACATTGACCCATCGGATTTTACCATGATGATTGGAAATATCATCACGGAAAAGGAAGTGCAGGACAAGGTTGGCTATGAGTGCTATGACATTGTGGCTGCCAACATTCTGGCAGAGGTATTGCAGGCACTTACGCCGGTGATTGTTTCACAGTTAAAGCCGGGTGGAATCTATATCACCTCCGGTATTATTGATGACAAAGAGCAGGTTGTGCGGGATGCGGTAAAAGCTGCAGGATTAAAGCTCCTTGAAGTGACTTATCAGGGAGAATGGGTGAGCGTTACGGCACAGAAGCCATTGCACTAAATAGCAATAGCATGCAGGGCTGGATTGGTACTGAAAATTATCGTAACGGAACAATTATGTAACTTTGACGGATTGGGAAAGGATACAGAGAATGTATCAGTTTTTTGTAGAACCACAGCAGATTCATGTAGCTGACAAGAGTGTCACAATTACAGGAAACGATGTGAACCATATTAAAAATGTTCTCCGCATGAAAATCGGGGAAGAAATTGCCGTAAGCAACGGACAGGATGGAAAGGAATACCGATGTGGTATCCGGGAATATACAGAAGATGCGGTGCTGTGTGAGCTTCGCTTTATCAAGGAGGATGGCGTGGAACTGCCCTCCAGGATCTATCTGTTTCAGGGGCTCCCCAAAGCCGATAAGATGGAGCTGATTATCCAGAAAGCGGTGGAGCTTGGGGTATATCAGGTGATTCCGGTTGCCATGAAGCGGTGTGTGGTGAAACTGGACGATAAGAAGGCGGCATCAAAGCTCACACGCTGGCAGGGCATTGCAGAGGCGGCAGCCAAGCAGAGCAAACGGGGAATCATTCCCCAGATTACGAAGGTCATGACCTTTGCACAGGCGCTGGAATACAGCAGCACCGCACAGGTGCGTCTCGTGCCGTATGAACTTGCGGAGGGAATGGACAGGACACGTGAGATCATAGAACAGATTCAGCCCGGACAGGATATTGCTGTCTTTATCGGACCGGAAGGCGGATTTGATGAAGCTGAAATCGGTAAGGTAATTGAAGCCGGCACGCAGCCCATTACGCTTGGAAAGAGGATTCTCCGTACAGAGACAGCAGGGATGACGGTGCTGTCGATCCTGATGTATCATTTGGAATGACAATTGGAATAATAACGAAGATTTCTGTATTTTCTCACCTTTTGAGGGGTTTTCTCATAAGATGTAACAGGGGGAGTAGAAATCAGGCGGTTGCCCCAACAAACTATAGAACAAGGGAAGTGTTGGTATGGAAGTATATTTAGACAATTCTGCAACGACCCGGTGCTTTCCGGAAGCTGCAGAGCTTATGAAGCAGATTATGTGTGAGGATTACGGAAATCCTTCCAGTCTTCATAGAAAGGGAGTGCAGGCAGAAAACCATCTGCGTACAGCCAAAGAAACCATTGCAAAGATTTTAAAGGTGAATGAGAAGGAGCTTCTTTTCACCTCAGGAGGTACAGAGTCCGATAATCTTGCCCTGATTGGAGCAGCACATGCAAACTGCCGCAGGGGAAAGCATCTGATTACGACATCGATTGAACATCCGGCAATTCTGCAGACGATGAAATATCTGGAGGAGGAGGGTTACCGGGTAACCTATCTGCCGGTGGATGAGAAGGGCTGCATCCGTCTTGAGGATCTGCAGCGTGCCATTACGGGAGAGACCATACTGGTTTCCATCATGTACACGAATAATGAAGTCGGTTCACAGCAGCCCATTGCACAGGCAGGTGCATTGATTAAGAAGATGAATCCCCAGATTCTCTTCCATGTGGATGCCGTGCAGGGGTTTGGCAAGGCCAGAATTTATCCAAAAAGGATGAATATTGATATGCTCTCTGTCAGCGGACACAAGATCCACGGACCTAAAGGAGTTGGCTTCCTTTATGTTGACAGCCATGTGAAGCTTAAACCCATCATATTTGGCGGCGGCCAGCAGGGCGGCATGCGTTCCGGTACCGAGAATGTGCCCGGTATTGCAGGAATTGCGAAAGCCGCACAAATCATGTATGACAATTACGATCAGGATATAGAGAAGCTTTATGACCTTAAGAAATGCTTTATTGAGGGTGTGAAGAAGATCGACCGGGTGATCGTGAACGGCCCGGACTGTATGGATGGCGCGCCCCATATCGTGAGTGTTTCCTTCAGTGGTGTAAGGAGTGAGGTACTGCTTCATTCCCTGGAGGATAAGGGAATCTACGTGTCGGCGGGAAGTGCATGCTCCGCACACAAGCCACAGCCTTCAGCAACTTTAATGGCGATGGGCGTTCCGAAGGATCTGCTGTCATCAACGATCCGCTTCAGTTTTTCCGTCTTTACCACCATGGAGGAAATCAACTATACTTTAGAGGCTTTGTATGATATAATTCCCATGCTCAGGAAGTACACCCGTAAATAAATATAGAAAGAGAGTAACTGATGTTTACAGCATTTTTGATTAAGTATGCCGAGATCGGTGTAAAAGGAAAGAACAAGTATTTATTCGAAGAGGCGCTGGCAAAGCAGGTAAAATATGCTTTGAAGCGTTGTGAAGGTGAATTTAAGGTTACCAGGACCGAGGGCAGAATTTATGTGCATGCCCTGACCGGCTTTGATTTTGATGAAACTGTGAATGAATTAAAGACGGTATTTGGTATCAGTGGAATCTGTCCGGTCATCCATGTAGAGGATGAAGGCTTTGAGAAGCTTTCCCGGACCGTGATTGATTATATGAACGAGAACTATCCGGATAAGAACATTACCTTCAAGGTAAATACCCGTCGTGCACGGAAGAATTATCCGATGGATTCCCAACAGGTAAACCGTGAAATGGGTGGAGTAATCCTTGATGCATTTCCTGAAATGCGCGTGGATGTTCATCATCCGGATGTTATGCTCCACATTGAAATCCGTGAAAAGATTTATATTTATTCTATGGAAATTCCGGGCCCCGGCGGAATGCCGGTCGGCAGTAACGGCAAGGCAATGCTCCTTTTGTCCGGGGGTATTGATTCCCCGGTTGCGGGCTATATGATCGCCAAACGGGGCGTAAAGATTGATGCAGTTTACTTCCATGCACCCCCATATACCAGTGACCGTGCGAAGCAGAAGGTAGTTGATCTTGCAAGACAGGTATCCCGCTACTCGGGTCCGATTTATCTGCATACCATTAACTTTACTGATATTCAGCTTTACATCTATGAGAAATGCCCGCATGAAGAGCTTACCATTATCATGCGCCGTTATATGATGAAAATCGCAGAGATCATTGCCAAAGAAAATGAGTGCCTTGGCCTGATTACCGGTGAAAGTATTGGACAGGTTGCCTCCCAGACTGTGCAGTCTCTGGCTGTAACCAACGAAGTGTGTACCCTTCCGGTATTCCGTCCTCTGATTGGATTTGATAAGATGGAGATCGTTGATATTTCCGAAAAGATCGGCACTTACGAAACCTCGATTCTTCCCTACGAAGACTGCTGTACCATTTTCGTAGCCAAGCATCCGGTAACGAAACCGAACCTGAACATTATCAAACGCCATGAGGAAAATCTCAAAGAGAAGATTGATGAACTCGTGCAGCAGGCACTTGATTCCGACGTTGTGGAAATTGTGAAGGTAGATTGATTAGAATTCTTAGATCAATTGTATCATTGTGATTGGACTAATTAGACAAAGTGAAAGTGTAGATTAAGTGCCCAGTTATACTTAGTTCTTGTGCATTCGGAGAGGCTTAGAACTTCTTAGCTTTGTAGTCCTGCACAAGGACAAGTATATTGGGCACTGTGATGCAAAAACAAAACAAGTGCCAAATCGAAATTCAGCACTTGTTTTCAAATTCGTATTAAGTACAGATTTTAAAGCCGGATCCTAGATCATGTAAGGCTTTAAGGTTTCTAATACCTCATCAACGTTCTCTTCTGCATGGATGTTCAGATCAATCGGTCTGGAAAGATCAAGACTGAAGATACCCATGATAGACTTAGCGTCGATAACGTATCTGCCGGATACTAAGTCAAAGTCATAATCAAACTTTGTAATATCATTTACAAAAGATTTTACTTTGTCGATAGAATTTAAAGAAATTTGAATTGTTTTCATTTCTGAATTACCTCCTTGTTTTCATACCTTCTGTTATTATAGTAATGGGTGAAACTGGAAAAGTCAATGCTAAAAAAGGACAAAATTAATGGATAATACTATGAAAAGTGTAGCATTTCATAATTTGGGATGTAAGGTAAATGGCTACGAAATGGACTATATGCAACAAAATTTACAGGAAAGAGGTTATATTGTTGTACCTTTTGATACAAAAGCAGATATTTACATCATTAATACCTGCTCTGTAACCAACATGGCAGACCGGAAAAGCCGCCAGATGATCCACCGTGCGAAGAAGATGAATCCGGATGCAGTCGTGGTTGCGGTTGGATGTTATGTACAGACAAGTACAGAAGAGGTATTGCAGGATCTGAGTATCGATATTGCTATTGGAAATAACCGGAAAAAAGATCTTGTCGAGATCATCGAGGAGTACTTGCGCCGCAGTGAGCAGGAGGGGGAGTCCTTTACAATTGAAGAAAAGAAGTCTTTCTCGGAAAGAAATATCATAGATATTAATCATACCGATGAATATGAGGACATGCAGCTTTCCCATACGGCAGAGCATACCCGTGCATTCTTAAAGGTACAGGATGGCTGTAACCAGTTCTGTTCCTATTGTATCATTCCGTATGCCAGAGGCCGGATCCGTTACCGGGCAATGGAGGAAATATTGAAAGAAGTGCGGGAACTGACTGCAAATGGATATCAGGAGATTGTTCTTACAGGGATTCACTTAAGCTCCTATGGGATGGAAAAGGGGAATGATTTTACAAAAAGCAGACTGGGTGAACTGATCCGGGCTGTGAATGCTGTGGAGGGAGTGCGCCGGATCCGTCTGGGATCGCTGGAGCCGCGTATTATTACAGAGGAGTTTGCAAAGGAGCTGTCGCAGTGTGAGAAGCTGTGTCCTCATTTTCACCTGTCCCTACAGAGCGGATGCGATTTTGTGCTTCAACGTATGAATAGAAAGTACACAACCGGGGAATATTACGAGAAGGTAGAGATCCTTCGGAAATTTTTTGATAAACCGGCAATTACCACGGACGTAATTGTTGGTTTCCCGCAGGAAACGGAAGAAGAATTTATGCAGACGGTGGAATTCCTTAAGAAAATCCGGTTCTATGAAACCCATATCTTTAAATATTCGAAGAGAAAGGGCACTCCAGCGGCCATCATGCAGGGACAGATTCCGGAGGAAGTAAAGAGCGTGCGGAGTGACCGCCTTTCAGAACTTCATACGCAGAACAGCCATGCGTTCCGGAAGTCCTACATAGGAAAACAGGTAGAATATCTGTTAGAGGAAGAGATGGTGATTGACGGGGTGCGTTACCAGACCGGTTATACCAGGGAATATATCCGGATTGCCCTGAAAACGAAGGAGGATTTGTCGGGAACCATTCAAAAAGGAGTGATCAGGGAGTTTCTAAAACCGGACATCCTTCTTGTATTTTCCAGTTAAATGGTTTAATATGGAAAAGAGTGTAAACTTATGGAGAGGTGTAAGATGCAGGATTTAGGAAATACACAGTTTTTTTGTGTTGAAAAGGATAATAACAGCGTAAGGCTTGTATTGCAGGAAGTATATGAGGCTCTTGTTGAGAAGGGATACAATCCGGTGAATCAGATCGTGGGATACATTATGTCCGGAGATCCTACATATATTACCAGTCATAGGAATGCCAGAAGCCTGATCATGAAATTGGAGAGAGATGAGCTGGTAGAAGAAATGCTGACGGCTTATATTAAGAACAATCATTGGAGCAAGGACGAGTAATATGCGAATTATGGGATTGGATTATGGATCCAAAACAGTAGGGGTTGCCATCAGTGATGCCATGCGGATTACCGCACAGGGAATTGAGATTATCCGCCGTAAGGATGAGAATAAGCTCCGCCAGACACTGGCACGGATTGAGGAGCTGATCGAAGAATACGAGGTTACGGAAATTGTTTTGGGGCTTCCGAAGAATATGAACGACACCATGGGTCCCCGGGTTGAAGCAACCCTGGAATTTAAGGAGAAGTTAGAGCGCAGAACAGGGCTTCCGGTACATACCTTCGATGAAAGATTAACAACCGTAACCGCAGATAAGACGATGATGGAAGCAGGAGTACGCCGGGAACACCGGAAGGAATATGTGGATATGATTGCTGCAACGCTGATTTTACAGGGATATCTTGACCGGCAGGCAATGAAAAAGAAAGAAGATTAAACAGGGGAAGTATTGTGGAGAAGATTACATTTACACTGGATACCAATGAAACAGCAGAATTTTATGTGCTGGAACAGACGAAGCTTTTCGGACATCCTTATATTTTAGTTACCGAGGAAGAAGAGGGTGACGGCGAAGCACTGATTTTAAAAGAAATCACCGGAAGCAGGGATGGTGATACTATTTATGAAATCGTGGAAGATGAAACAGAACTGCGTGCTGTAGCAGATGTATTTGAGAATCTGTTAGAGGATGTATCTTTAACCGACGGTGAAGAGCTGTAAGCTTTAAATTATAAACCATACAGTAATTGCGGGAGTTACATCGGATGGATTCATTTATCCGGAGGACGGATTTGTTTGCTGCGGGATCGGAGATGCAGAAGACAGCAAAGGAAACCGCCATCCTTATTTGATATAACGGCAGGTCCGGATTATGAATCATGGGTGAAACTCTGCATGTGCTGTAAAGAATGTGGAGGTAAAACTGATTGAAGAAAAAACAGACAGAATCTGTCTCCAGTCTCAAGGTAATTCCCCTTGGAGGCCTGGAACAGATAGGAATGAACATTACTGCCTTTGAGTACGAAGACAGTATTATTGTAGTTGACTGCGGTCTGTCCTTTCCGGAGGACGATATGCTGGGCATTGACCTGGTAATTCCGGATGTGACCTATTTAAAGAATAACATTGATAAGGTGAAGGGCTTTATGATTACTCACGGACATGAGGATCATATCGGGGCACTTCCCTATATCCTGAAGGATATTAATGTTCCTGTTTATGCGACGAAGCTGACAATGGGAATCATTGAAAACAAGCTCAAAGAGCATGAGCTTTTAGGGATAACGAAGCGTAAGGTTGTGAAGTTCGGACAGTCCATTATTCTTGGACAGTTCCGTATTGAATTTATTAAGACGAATCACAGTATCGTGGATGCTGCAGCACTGGCCATTTATTCCCCGGCAGGAATTATTGTGCATACCGGAGATTTCAAGGTGGATTACACACCGGTATTCGGAGATTCCATCGATTTACAGCGCTTTGCCGAGATTGGTAAAAAGGGTGTACTGGCATTGATGTGCGATTCTACGAATGCAGAGCGGACAGGCTTTACGCCATCGGAGCGGACGGTCGGAAGAACGTTTGATACGCTTTTTGAAGAGCATAAAAATACACGAATCATCATTGCAACGTTTGCATCGAACGTAGACCGTGTGCAGCAGATCATTAACTCTGCCTACAAATTTGGAAGAAAGGTAGTCGTGGAAGGCCGCAGTATGGTGAATATCATCGAGACGGCAACGAACCTTGGGTATCTGAATATTCCTGAAAACACCTTAATTGATATAGAAATGCTGAAGAATTATCCGGATGAAAAGACCGTTATTATTACGACAGGAAGCCAGGGTGAAAGCATGGCGGCCTTAAGCCGTATGGCAGAGGACAATCACCGGAAGATTTCGATCGGACCTAAGGATACGGTCATCTTTTCTTCCCATCCGATTCCGGGTAATGAAAAGGCAGTAACCAATGTCATCAACGAGCTTCTGTTAAAGGGCGCAGATGTGATTTTCCAGGATGTGCATGTATCCGGACACGCCTGTCAGGAAGAAATCAAGCTGATTTATTCTCTGGTACATCCGAAATATGCGATTCCGGTTCATGGAGAGTATAAGCATCTGCGTGCGCAGGCAAAGCTGGCAGAAGAGCTCGGAATTCCAAAGGATCATATTTTTATCCTGCAGTCGGGCGATGTGCTGGAATTTAACGATGGGGAAGCAAAGGTTTCCGGTAAGGTACCGGTTGGTGATATTCTGGTAGACGGACTGGGTGTGGGAGATGTCGGAAATGTAGTACTGCGTGACCGACAGCATCTTGCAGAAGATGGTATTATGATTGTTGTACTGGGCTTAGATGGTGCGACTGATCAGCTGATTAGCGGACCTGATATTGTATCCAGGGGCTTTGTATATGTAAAAACGTCAGATGAACTGATGGATGAAGCGAGGGAGGTCGTTACCCTTGCAGTGGAAGGATGCCTGGATCGTGGCATTACGGATTGGGGTAAGCTTAAGAGTACGATTAAGGACTCACTGGGCGAATTTGTCTGGAAGAAGACGAAGCGTCGTCCGATGATTCTTCCGATCATCATGGAAATTTAGATTTTTTACTGGGGGACAAAGGTCATGTTAGATCAAAATATTCGCAATCAGGCAGAACAGTTTGTAAGGGACATCCGTGAAACGGATGTGTACAAATCCTATACGATGCAGCTTGCACGGTTGAAGAAGAACCCGGAGCTTTATAAGCAGGTAAATGATTACCGTAAGCTGAATTTTGAGATGCAGAATGCAGTGCAGGTGGAGGATCTGTTTGATAAGATGGATTATTTTGAGAAGGAATACAAGGAATTCCGTGAAAATGTAATTGTAGATGACTTTTTAAAGGCGGAGCTGGCTCTTTGCCGGATGATGCAGGAAATTAATGCCCTGATTGTAGACGGGCTGAACTTTGAATAATGGTAACCATTCGGAATGTTTGAAAGGCATGAGAAAGGCAGTAGTATTATGAATGCAAAAGCATTAATTGGAACAGTAATCGAAACAATCATTAAGGTTTTAGTGCTTGCGGCTGCAATTATCCTGGTGTTTAAGGGTGCAACGAAAGCATATGACTTCGGCTACCGTGTATTTGCGGACGAGCCGATGTCCATAACCGGAGGACGGACGATTACCGTTGGAATTGCTGAGGATGCAGATATCAAGGATATTGCGAAGATGCTCGAAGAAAAGGGATTAATTTCCGATTACCGGCTGTTTGTCGTGCAGGAGCTTCTGTCGGCACAGCATGACAAAATCAAACCCGGAATTTATGATCTGAGTACGGATATGAAGGCAGAAGAAATGCTCGAAATTCTTGCAGGTGAAGGTGAGGAAGGAAACAGCGATACCGTTGCACCGAATGCCGAGACCGGAGATGCTACAGATCAGTCCGAAGAGGAAATGGGTACCGAAGAATCAGGCAATGAGGATATGGAAGCAGAGGTGCTTCCGGAAGATACGGCGGAATCTTCAGAATTAACGGAAACGGGAGAATAGACGGTGATTACAGACGAAAGAATCAGTACATTTATTCATTCCCTGGACACGGGGAATACTCCCTTTCTTACGGAATTGGAGCGATATGCGAAGGAAACCAATGTACCTGTTATCCGACCTCAGATGCAGAGCTTTTTGAAGGTGCTTCTTGCAATGCAGCAGCCGAAGCAGATCTTAGAGGTGGGAACGGCCATTGGTTTTTCTGCGTTACTGATGGCGGAATATGGACCGGAAGACTGCCATATTACAACAATTGAAAAATATGAAAAGCGGATTCCTCTTGCCAGGGAGAATTTCAAAAAGGCGGGCAGGGAAGACCGGATTACCCTGTTGGAGGGAGATGCCACAGAAATCCTTAAAGAACTGGAAGGACCGTATGACCTGATTTTTATGGATGCGGCGAAGGGACAATATATCCACTTCCTTCCGGATATTCTGAAATTAATGCCGGAGGGAGGCGTACTGCTCTCCGATAATGTGCTTCAGGACGGGGATGTCTGTGAGTCGCGGTTTGCGGTAACGAGAAGAAACCGTACAATTCATGCCCGGATGCGGGATTATCTGTATGAATTGAAGCATCATGAAGAGCTTCGCACGGATATTCTGCCGGTGGGTGATGGAATGACGATCAGCGTTCGCATCAGCAGGCCGTAAGCAGGTTCCGTATTTGAGGATAGATAAGAGATCTGACAGATCGGGATATAAATAAGTTGTAAACGTATATAAAATGAGTTGGGGTCAAAAGCCCCCAACTATGATGCCTACGGATTGTTCCGTGCTTTGCACTCCCACAATCCTATCCAATATTCGCATATCGTGGGATTAGCATCCCACTTTTATGCTCATATCGGAGCGGGTCCCAAGGTCTTTCAACCACCTATGAGCAAGCTCATGTGGTTTTAGACCTTTTGACCCTGGCATCATATAAATATAGTAAGAACAGTCAAGGAGACAGAATGAGAAAACCGGAACTCTTGATACCTGCCAGTTCACTGGAGGTTTTAAAAACAGCCGTGCTTTTTGGAGCAGATGCGGTATATATCGGAGGCGAAGCATTCGGACTTCGCGCAAAAGCCAGGAATTTTGATAAAGAGAGCATGAAGGAAGGAATCGCCTTTGCCCATGAGAGAGGCGTGCGTGTTCATGTGACAGCCAATATTCTGGCGCATAACCGGGATCTTGAAGGAGCAAGGGAATATTTTAGGGAACTGAAGGAATTAAAGCCGGATGCTCTGATTATTGCAGATCCGGGAATGTTTACCCTTGCGCGTGAAATCTGCCCAGAAATTGATATTCATGTGTCTACACAGGCCAATAATACGAATTATATGACCTACCGGTTCTGGTATCAGCAGGGAGCAAAACGTGTGGTATCGGCAAGAGAACTGTCTCTTGCCGAAATTAAAGAGATCCGTGAACATATTCCGGAGGATCTTGAGATCGAAAGCTTTATCCATGGGGCAATGTGCATTTCCTATTCGGGAAGATGTCTGCTCAGCAGCTTTTTTACAGGAAGAGATGCCAACCAGGGAGCCTGTACGCATCCCTGCCGCTGGAAATATTCCGTTATGGAGGAGAAGCGTCCGGGTGAGTATTTCCCGGTATATGAGAACGAGCGCGGAACTTATATCTTTAACTCCAAGGATCTGTGCATGATTGAGCATATTCCGGAGATGATCGGGGCGGGAATTGACAGCTTCAAGATCGAAGGACGTATGAAAACGGCGCTTTACGTGGCAACAGTTGCCAGAACCTACCGGAAAGCGATTGATGATTATCTCGAATCTGAGGAGAAATATCGTGCCAACATGGAATGGTATAAGGAAGAAATTTCCAAGTGCACATACCGTCAGTTCACGACGGGCTTTTATTTTGGAAAGCCGGATGAGAATACGCAGATTTATGATTCCAATACTTATATCAACGAATATATTTATCTGGGAAGCATTGAAGAGGTCACAGAAGAGGGACTTGCGAAAATCACGCAGAAGAACAAATTCTGTGTGGGCGACCGCATTGAAATTATGAAACCTGATGGTGACAACATAGAAGCTTCCGTGTTATCCTTAAGAACAGAGGATGGGCAGCAGGTGGAAAGCGCACCCCATCCACAGCAGGTTTTGTATGTGGAATTAAGTACCGTACCTGCGGTATTTGATCTTCTTCGTGTCCGTAAGATGGGTCCGGAAAACGCTGAATAATTACTGTTTTCCATGCGTGGGATCCTTAAGATCTTAAGGACTGGAGAATAGACAGAGGGAGGAAAACAATGAATGATGTGAAAGATGTCGAGGCGCTTTTTGGCAGCCGGGTGTTTACCCGTGCGACCATGCGGGAACGCCTTCCAAAGAATGTTTACAAAGAAGTAATCAAGGCAATGGATTGCGGCGGTGAACTTTCTCCGGCAACAGCAGATGTGGTGGCAAAAGCCATGAAGGACTGGGCAGTTGAGAATGGTGCAACCCATTATACACACTGGTTTCAGCCCCTCACCGGTATTACGGCTGAAAAGCATGATTCTTTTATTACGCATCCGGATGTGGATGGGAAAATGCTGATGGAATTTTCCGGCAAAGAGCTCATTAAGGGTGAGCCGGATGCTTCTTCGTTTCCTTCGGGCGGGCTTCGTGCAACCTTTGAAGCACGTGGCTATACCGCATGGGATATTACGTCTCCGGCATTCCTGCGCGAGGATGCAACGGGCGTGATTCTTTGCATTCCGACTGCATTCTGTTCTTATAAGGGAGAAGCGCTGGATACGAAAACACCGCTTCTGCGTTCCATGGAAGCGATCAGCCAGCAGGCTCTTCGTATCGTGCGTCTGTTTGGCAATACGGAAGCAACGAGAGTGATTCCGAGTGTTGGTGCAGAGCAGGAGTATTTCCTGGTAGACCGGGATAATTATTTGAAGCGTGAAGATCTGATTTTTGCAGGAAGAACCCTGTTTGGAGCGCCTGCTCCAAAGGGACAGGAAATGGATGACCATTATTTCGGAACCATCCGTGAACGGATCGGCGCTTATATGAAGGATATTAATCTGGAGCTTTGGAAGCTTGGTGTCACGGCGAAGACCCAGCACAATGAGGCGGCTCCTGCACAGCATGAGCTGGCTCCGATTTATGAAACAGCCAATGTTGCGGTAGATCATAATCAGCTCATTATGGAGACCATGAAGAAGGTGGCAGAGCGTCACAATCTGACCTGTCTGCTCCATGAAAAGCCATATGCCGGTGTGAATGGTTCCGGTAAGCACAATAACTGGTCACTGACTACGGATAATGGCGTGAATATGCTTGATCCGGGTGAAACCCCGAATGAAAATATCCAGTTCCTCCTGGTGCTTGCCTGCATTATCAAGGCTGTGGATGTCCATGCGGATCTGCTGCGCCAGAGTGCATCCGATGTTGGAAACGATCACCGTCTTGGAGGATATGAAGCGCCTCCGGCAATTATGTCCGTATTCCTGGGAGAACAGCTCGAAGACGTGGTAAAGCAGCTTGTGGAAACAGGGGAAGCTTCCCATTGTCTTGAGGGTGGTAAGATGGAGACCGGTGTGTCTGCCATTCCTGATTTTGCGAAGGATGCCACCGACCGTAACCGCACCTCGCCGTTTGCCTTTACCGGTAATAAGTTTGAATTCCGAAGCGTAGGCTCTTCTGATTCTGTGGGAAGTCCGAACACGACGTTAAATGCAATTGTGGCAGAGGCTTTCTGTGAAGCAGCAGATGAACTGGAGCAGGCAGAGGATTTTGACCAGGCAGTGCATGATCTGATTAAAAAGTACTTTTCCGAGCATCAGAGAATTATCTTTAATGGCAATGGCTATGCTCCGGAATGGGTAGAAGAAGCCAAACGCCGCGGATTACCCAATCTCATATCCATGGTCGATGCGGTCGATACCCTGACAACAGATAAGGCCGTAAAGCTGTTTGAGAAGTTTAAAATCTTTACGAGGGCGGAACTGGAATCCAGAGAAGAAATTCTTTATGAAACCTATGCAAAGACGCTGAATATCGAAGCGCTTACGATGATCCATATGGCTTCCCGCCAGTTGCTTCCGGTATGTATATCCTACAGTAAGAAGCTGGCAGATGCCGTGATTGCAGTAACAGAGGCCGGTGCAGATGCTTCTGTGCAGGAAGAACTGCTGAATGAGGTATCTAGAGAACTGAAGAGTGCAAAGCTTGCACTGGAAGCATTGAAGATTGACGAAGAGAAGGCCGGAAAGATTACGGATGCAAGGGAACAGGCATTCTTCTACAAGGATGTCGTCAAAGAGGATATGGATGCCCTGCGTGCTCCGATTGACCACCTGGAAATGCTGGTTGAAAAGGATATGTGGCCGATGCCGACCTATGCGGATCTGATGTTTGAGGTCTAGGTGACCGGATACAGCCATGCAGAATGGCATAAGATGATAAAAATAAGACTCCCGTATACCGGTGCTGAACCGGATACGGGAGTTTGTAGCACGAAGCAATCCGTAGGTATCAAAGTCGGGGCTTTTGATCTCGACATCTTAACCTAACAGACTGTGAACTGGATGAATTCACTAATTTACCTTCACTTCCAGATAACCCAATAACTTGCTCATATCATATTCGTTAAGAATTCCTAAATTGGAATCATAGAACTGGCCATCAAAGTGAATCAGGTAATGGCAATAGCGTCCCATCTTCTCCATCATAATGCAGCACTTGGGAAGGGTGGCTTCCTCTCCTTCGGTATACATGATGACATCGCTGTGATCGATGCCATAGTAATTCAATGCAGAAATGATGCGACCCATCGTAGCCTGCCATTCACGGCAGTCCATAACACTGATTACCTCGGCAATGGTAACTCCTGCCAGCATGGCAACACAGGTCTGCCCACATAAACCGTCCTCCGGCTGGGTAATAATATCAATGTGGTCAATCCTGCGAATTGGATTGTCAAAGCTGTAGGGGCTGTTCTGATCCATTTTGATTAAGCTGGAGCCGATATGAAGCAGGATCTTATGAGGCTGTGTGACATCAATGTGTGCTACATCCTCATCTCTTAAATGAATCTTATAGTTGCCCTTCTCTTCCGGAAGAAGTTCACAGTCAATATGTTTATTGTCCAGAATCAGGTCGCCCTGAATTACATCACGCTGCTTGCAGACCTCCCATACATTAAAGGGGATACGGATGCAGAAGAGGTTGTCCTTCTTCTCAATTTTACCGGTAAAAAAGTATCTCATAGTAACCTCCTGAAAATCAATTATTGTATGTCTGACTCGTTGCTATTATACTTAAACCATACCAAATTTACGCAGACTTGTTAAGGGTTTTCAGATGAGAAAACTCTGCGTATTGAAAAAAATACAACCTGATAAAAAAATAACGAAAAAAGTACTTGCCAAATCCGAATATATTATGTATAATACCAAAGGTAACAGCACATAGGGCTATCGCCAAACGGTAAGGCAACGGACTCTGACTCCGTCATTTCAAGGTTCGAATCCTTGTAGCCCTGCTAAGAACCCCGAAGGAAATTCCTTCGGGGTTCTTTTTGTGGTGCGCCTGGCGGCATACGTTTCTAACGGGTTAAAGTCCCGAATCCGCCCGGTAGTGGGAAGGATATAGCCGAAAGCAAGGGTGTCCATCGTGAGGTGGAATCTGGATGTGAGGAAAATACTAACTCACGGGCAAATCTCCGGTCTGACGGACAGAAGCATTGAGGGAAAGAAGACCTGGGATGACAGCAACAATGCCGATCGGTTAAGACCAGTAAGCATTCAAGAATGGACAGTATATTTCATACACGGTACAGGATATCACGAATGTAAACGGATATACCGTAAGCATCAGCGAGTCCGGAACAGGATTCACTGAATCTTTTTTGAATATGCAGAGCGATCTATATTTGAGTTGCGATAGAAGGCAATTCTGTGATACCATCTATTATAGATTCCGGACAGATAAACAGGGATATTTATGGGTTGATCAGGGATCTGAGGAATAAGGAACAGACACTATCATTATCTGAGAAAGAAGAATACAAGAGGAACAATACATGTTAGAAATAGGAAAAAGACAATTGCTTACGATAGTAAAGAAAGTGGATTTCGGGGTTTATCTTGCAAAAGAGCAGGAAGCGGATCCGGAAGAAAAGGTGCTTTTGCCGAGAAAGGAAGTTCCGGAGAATGTGCAGCCTGGGGATGAAATCGAAGTGTTTCTTTACCGGGATTCCAAGGACCGGATGATTGCAACGGTACGGCAGCCGAAGCTTTCTTTAGGAGAGGTTGCGGTGCTTCGCGTGAAGGAAAACGGTAAGATCGGAGCATTTCTTGACTGGGGACTTGAAAAGGATCTGCTGCTTCCGTTCCGTGAACAGGTAAGAAAGGTATGCCCCGGAGAGGAGTGCCTGGTGGCATTATATCTTGATAAGAGTAAGCGTTTATGTGCGACCATGAAGGTTTATCATTATCTGCGGACGGACAGCCCTTATGAAAAGGATCAGAAGGTGACCGGAACACTTTATGAAATCAGTGATAATTTCGGTGCGTTTGTAGCGGTGGATAACTGTTATTCTGCTTTGATTCCAAAGAAAGAGCCTTTGGGAAATGCCAGGGTTGGAGATACTGTGGAAGCCCGTGTCACGGAGGTGCTTAAGGACGGGAAGCTGTCCTTAAGCCTCAGGGAGAAAGCATACATCCAGATGAATGATGATGCGCAGAAGCTTTTGAAGCTTTTGGAAGAGCAGGGCGGGGAACTGCCCGTTGGGGACAAGTCTTCTCCGGAAAAGATTAAGGAGCTGACCGGCATGAGTAAGAATGAATTCAAGCGTGCGGCTGGTAATTTATACAAGCAGCGTCTGGTTCAGGTGGAAGAACATCAGCTTTATCAGCTTTCATCCTGTGAATAAAAGAGTATCATGCAATATCTGCCATATAGATATCCATGATTTGCATGGCTCAGTTACAAATAAATAAGGACACGCATCTGCGTGTCCTTATTCGTTATTCACATGGTTATGAATATGTGATATCTGTCGATGATCCTTAAACATACATATCAAAGTTGCTGCCAATATTCGGATTCACAGATAACTCCATGGAGCGGTCCATCATGTTGATCAGACTGGTACCGGACTGTTCTGTGGAATCGAGCGCTTTACTTAAAACAGCAACTCCGACCTGATTCTGCAGATTCATATTCGCCAATGTGGTAGATAATTCAGGAATATTCATCGAACCTCTCCTTTCCTTTTATCTATAAGGTCAGTATAGCACTTCACATAAGAAGCAGTAAAGGAAAAGTTGAAATTTGAAAAACGCCTTCTGAAGCACAGAAAAATACACAAAAAAATCATAATTTTTAGTGGATTTTTTTGTACATATGTATTAAAATATAATATACATTACTATAAATAACGAAAAAACATTTCATGTATTGGTTAATGTGCATAATGAAGCAGGTTATGGCGTAGCTGCAGAGAGGGGGCTATATGATCTCAAATCAGATTTTGCAGAATACTATCGATGGTTTGAAGACAATTGCACGTGTAGATTTTGAGGTACTTGATACAGAGGGTAAGGAAGTAGCAACAACTGCGGAAGTGCCTTTTGGGGGACGGGCGGAAGCCGCTGAATTTGTGAAATCCCAGGCGGATTCACAGGAGATCCAGGGATGTCAGTTTTTTAAGATTTATGACGATCAGCAGCCGGAATATGTTCTGGTGACGATCGGTTCGGATGAGAATGCCTATCTGGTGGGGAAGATGGCTGCTTTTCAGATCCAGAACCTGATGATTGCCTATAAGGAACGCTTTGACAAGGATAACTTTGTCAAGAATCTGCTATTGGATAACCTGCTTTTGATTGATATTTACAGTCGTGCCAAGAAGCTGCATATCCAGACGGAAGTGAACCGTGTGGCAATGATTGTGGAGACAGACAATAAGGATAGTAATATTCTTGAGATGCTCCGCAGCTTCCTTGGAGTGAACAGTCTGGATTTCATTACGGCTGTGGACGAAAGGGATGTTATTGTTGTTAAGGATCTTTCAGAAGGCGATGGCGTGAAGGAGATTGAGAAGGCTGCCAAAGCAATGGAGAGCTTTTTGAAGAAGGAGGGCATGACCGGGATCCGTGTAGCATACGGAACTGTTGTAAAGGAAATCAAGGAGGTCAGCCGGTCTTATAAGGAAGCCAAGATGGCAATGGATGTCGGTAAGATATTCTTTGATGACAGAAGCATTATTGCCTATAGTCAGCTGGGCATCGGACGATTAATTTATCAGCTGCCGATTCCTCTTTGCAAGATGTTTATTAAAGAGATTTTTGGTGATAAGAGTCCGGATGACTTTGATGAAGAGACATTGACAACCATTCAGAAGTTTTTCGAAAACAGTCTGAACGTATCAGAGACATCAAGACAGCTGTTTATCCATCGTAATACATTGGTTTACCGTCTGGATAAGCTGCAGAAGACAACGGGACTGGATCTTCGGATCTTTGAGGATGCCATTACCTTCCGGATTGCACTGATGGTTGTGAAATACATGAACTTTATGGAAAATTTTGAATATTAAGATACAGGCGGTGGATATAGTGGCTAAGAGTGAACCAAGGAATAGAAGAAAAAAGAAACAGGGAAGCGGAAATGAAGATATTATTTCCATGACGAATGTGACCAAGTCCTATGCAACAGGTGCGCCTGCCCTGAATGGAATTGATCTGCATATTAAGCCGGGTGAATTCGTATTTATTGTAGGAGACAGCGGATCCGGGAAGTCTACCATGATTAAGCTTCTTTTAAGAGAGCTTGTCCCGACATCCGGTGAAATCAGTGTCATGGGCTATGATCTTTTGAAAATCCGTCATCGTAAGATTCCTAAATTCCGCAGGAATTTAGGAATTGTGTTCCAGGATTTCCGTCTTCTGAAGGATCGTAATGTATACGAGAATGTAGCGTTTGCCCAGCGTATCGTGCAGACTCCGGGAAAGGAGATCAAGAGAAATGTTCCGAGTATTCTGGCTACGGTAGGTCTTGCCGGTAAGTATAAGGCGAAGCCCCGTCAGTTATCAGGTGGTGAGCAGCAGCGTGTAGCGATCGCAAGAGCGCTGGTGAACCGTCCGAGCATTTTGCTCGCTGATGAGCCTACCGGTAATCTGGATCCGAAGAATTCATGGGAAATTATGAAGCTGCTAGAACAGATTAATGAGAACGGTACGACGGTACTTGTTGTTACCCACAACAGAGAAATTGTAAACGCAATGCAGAAAAGAGTCGTTACCATGAAGAAGGGTATTATTGTGAGCGACGAAGAGAAGGGTGTTTATATCGATGAAGATTAGTACATTGTTTTATACGATTAAGCAGGGATTTATTAATATATTCCGTAATAAATGGTTTTCACTGGCCTCGATCGCCACGATCGGAGCATGTCTGTTCCTGTTTGGTCTGTTTTATTCGGTACTGATGAACTTTCAGAACATTGTGAAGACTGCGCAGGAAGGTGTCTGCGTGACGGTTCTGTTTGACGAGGGAATCAGTCAGGAACGGATTGAAGAGATCGGAGCATTGATTGATAAGCGTCCGGAGGTTTCCAAGAAGGAGTTCATTTCTGCAGATGATGCATGGAACAGCTTTAAGGAAGAGTATCTTCAGGGCTATGAGGATGGATTTACCGAGAACCCGCTTGCCGATTCTGCCAGCTATGAAATATACATGAATGATATTTCCATGCAGCCGACATTGGTTTCCTATCTGGAAGGCCTCGAGGGTGTGCGTGAAGTGAACCGTTCTGAAGTAACGGCATCGGCGCTGACCGGTGTGAATGCGTTGATTGCCTATGTTTCCATTGGTATTATTGCAATTCTGCTTGCGGTATCCGTGTTCCTGATCAGTAATACAGTAACCATTGGTATTTCTGTTCGTAAGGAAGAGATTACCATTATGAAATATATTGGGGCGACAGATTATTTTGTCCGTGCACCGTTCGTTATAGAAGGTATGCTGATCGGTGCGATTGGAGCTCTGATTCCATTGGGAATTATTTATCTTTTATATAATAAGGTAATTGAATATATTGAACAGAGATTTAGTATTTTGACAACGATTCTGGCATTCTTACCGGTAGATGCCATCTTTAAGACACTGCTTCCGTTATCCCTTCTCATTGGTATCGGAATTGGCTTCCTGGGAAGTATCACGACGGTAAGAAAGCATCTGCGGGTATAATAGATAAGGACAGAGTATGAAACGTACAACAAAATGGATCTGCCTGTTCCTTTGTGTAGTGCTGGTTTTTGGAATGTTTGCGAAACCGGCACTTGCCACATATGCCAGCGAACTGACCAACAGTGTCATTAAGGAAAAGGAACAGGAAATTGATAAGGCAAAACAAGAGAAAAAACAGTTACAGAACAGTCTGACAGACGTGAAGAAGCTGAAGGAACAGCTGGAGAAGTCCAAGCAGGATCTGACAGTTTACGTACAGGAGCTGGATGCGGATCTGACGGCAATTCAGGAGAAGATTAACGAACTGAATGACCTTATCACCGAAAAAGAAAAAGAAATTGAAGATAAGACGGCAGAGCTGGAAGAAGCACAGCGTGTCCAGCAGGAGCAGTATGAGGCAATGAAAACCCGTATCAAATTTATGTATGAGAGGGGAGACACGATTTATATGGAGCTGATTTTCAGTTCCAATTCTTTCGGAGATGTGTTGAATAAAGCTGATTATATCCAGATGCTTTCCGAATATGACCGTAAGCTTCTGGATGAATATGTCGCACATGCCAATTATGTTGCCTTATGCAAGGAGAGCCTGGAAGAGGAGAAAGAGGTTCTGGATGAGGCGAAGGCGGCCGTTGAAAAGGAAGAGGCTTCCCTGAATGAACTGATTGATGCGAAAGAGAACGAGATGTATAAAATGTCCTCTGATATCAAAAGCAAGGAACAGGCAATCAAGGAGTACGAGGCAGATATTGCCGAGCAGAATGAAACCATTAAGGCACTGGAAGCAATTGTTGCCGAAGAACGTAAGAAGCTTGCGGCCGAACAGGGAAGAAAATATGATGGTGGTGTGTTTGCCTGGCCGGCACCATCCTATACAAGAATTTCGGATGATTATGGAAACCGTACGCACCCGATTCTGGGCACCCAGCAGTTCCATAATGGAATTGATATGGCAGCACCCGGAGGAAGCGCAATCCTTGCAGCCTATGATGGCAAGGTAGTGGCAGCAGCCTATAGCGGCAGTATGGGGAATTATATTATGATTGATCATGGAGACAGCCTGTATACAATTTATATGCATGCTTCGGCATTGTATGTATCGAAGGGACAGGAAGTCAATCGTGGAGATAAGATCGCAGCGGTCGGAAGTACCGGCCGGTCAACAGGAAATCATCTTCATTTCAGCGTCCGTCTGAATGGAAGCTATGTAAGCCCATGGAGCTATCTGCGGTCATAAGAATGGTCAGACAGGAATAGGGAGAGCAGCATTGGAAAATAATGAGCAGAAACAGAAGAGTGGTTTTCTCCCCGGTATGCTGGTTGGAGTACTGATTGGAATAATTTTATTGTCCGGTGTATTTCTGGGAGTAAGACTTTATCAGTATAATCAGACGAAGAACAGCGATGATCAGGGAGAAGTGGAAGCTGCAAGTGTGGTTAATCCGGCTACGCTTGCCAAGATGCAGACAATTGAAAATCTTATTGATGAAACCTATTATGGCGGCGGGGTGACAACGAAGCAGCTTCAGGACGGTGTTTATAAAGGAATGGTGGAGGCTCTGGATGATCCATATTCCGAATACTATACGAAGGAAGAGCTTCAGGATGTGATGAACAGTAACCAGGGGGTTTCCTATGGGATCGGAGCTTATATTTCGCTTGATCAGACACGTCAGCTCCCGGTCATTTCCGGTCTTGTGGAAGATGGACCTGCCTTAAATGCCGGGATCAAGGAGGGGGATATCATCTATAAGGTAGAGGATGAGTATACCCAGGGCATGAGTCTTTCACAGGTTGTCAGCCTTGTGAAGGGACGTGAAGGTACCACGGTACACCTTACCATGTACCGGGAAGGAGAACCGGATTATCTGGAGATTGACGTAGAACGCGGTAATTTAATAGAGACAACTACGGTAAATTATGGTATGGTAGATGATACCGATCATATTGGCTATCTTCGTATCCGTGAATTTGATACGGTTACAGTAGATCAGTATACCGAAGCTATGGCAGAATTAAAGGCGAAAGGCATGAAGGGACTGGTTCTGGATCTGCGAAGTAATCCGGGCGGAGACCTGAATGTGGTTGTTGAAATTGCAAGAAAGATTCTTCCTGCCGGTCTGATTGTGTATACAGAGGACAAGGAAGGAAACCGTAAGGAATATACCTGTGACGGTGAAAATGAATTTCAGCTTCCGTTGGTTGTCATGACCAATGAATATTCTGCAAGTGCATCGGAGATTCTGGCGGGTGCTATTCAGGATTACAATAAGGGAACACTGGTTGGTACAACGACCTATGGAAAAGGAATAGTCCAGAGCATCCGGCATTTGAGTGACGGAACAGCATTGAAGCTTACGACAAGTGCTTATTTTACTCCGTCAGGACGCAACATTCATGGAGTAGGAATCGCACCGGATATTGAGGTTGAGATGGACTATGAGAAATACAATGAAGACGGCACTGACAGCCAGTTTGAGCGGGCATTAGAAATTCTGGAAGGAAAGATGGAATAGAATGAATTTTAAAGATAAGAATGTTTGGATTCATATAGTGTTTATTGCGTTGATTGTAATTATCGCAGGAGTCTCGGCATTCCGGCTTTACCGTTGGAATAAGGGAACCCGCAACCCGGAGGCAGATATTGAACAGGTGGATCCTTCTGAGTTTGATACAGAAACCATGGATATGATTCTGCCGATGGACGGCTCTCTCCTGGAAGGGCATGAGGACGATGGAGAACTTACGATCCTCTGTCTTGGAAATAATCCCTTTTCGGACGAAAGAGGGGAGAACGGACTGGCAGCGAAGATTGCAGAGAAAACGAATGCAACAGTTTATAACTGTGCTTTCCCGGATTCTTCGGTCGCATGTAAGTATGCAGAATACAACCCCTCCTATACCAGGGATCACTTTAATTTATATTATGTGGTAACATTCCTTGAACAGAACCAGTTTACTGCGATTGAGTCCATTGCGAAGGATGAGCCCGATTCCAGATATCTGGAAGCAGTAGAAGAATTGAAGACCGTGGACATGTCCAAGGTGGATGTGCTTCTGGTCATGTATGACAGTACGGACTATAATATTGGAACTCCTTCCGATAATCCGGACAATCCGAATGATGTAACGGCATTTACCGGTGGACTTAAGGTATCCCTTGACAAAATCAAAGCGAACTGGCCATATATCCGGATTTTTGTCATGTCTCCAACCTATGCACAGTACAAGGATGAGGATGGAAACCTTCATAATGGAAACACCTATGATCTCGGAAACGGTGATATTCCACATTATGTACAGAAGGAACTGGATGCCGTATCTGACAGCGGCGGAGTATCCTTTGTAGATAATTATATCGGAACCATTAACGAAGATAATTATGAAGAATACATGGCAGATGAGATGCACTATAATGATGCCGGACGTGAAGCGCTTGCAGACCGCATCGCAGATATTATTAATAATAAGATGAGTACGGTAAACGTAGCAGGCAAATAGGGAAACCAAGTGTCACAGTTCACACAGCAGCCAGACACTTGCTGTCAGGCTGCGTAAGAATATGATTCAGGAGTGAGCAGGCTCCTTTTGCGAAGCAAAACTTCAAATGAGCCTGCGAATCGTTACTGGAACGAGGCACGAGTGAACAGTAACAACCAAGTAACTGAAATGTAATTAAGAAAACTGATATATTCAGGGAATTTACCTGTTTATATCAGTTTTCTTGTTTTAAAAAATGTTCACAAAAACTTCATACTTATCTATTGACAATAGTTGCACATAGTGATAGATTAATGATTGTAGATATTAGCACTCTATTTAAGTGAGTGCTAACAATACGAAAACGATATGCAGAATCAGATAGGGATTTGCGATCGGGAAAGGATGGTCTGCATGGAACTAAGCGAAAGAAAAGTTAAAATCTTACAAGCAATTATCCGGAACTACTTAGAGACGGGAGAGCCTGTAGGAAGCCGTACGATTTCCAAGTATACGGACTTGAACTTAAGTTCAGCAACCATTCGTAATGAAATGTCAGATCTTGAGGAGATGGGATATATTTTACAGCCCCATACTTCCGCAGGACGTATCCCTTCTGATAAGGGATATCGCTTATATGTTGATACGATGATGGAGCAGAAGGATCGCGAGATCGAAGAAATGAAGGAAGTTATGGTTCAGAAGGAAGACAAGATGGATCAGCTTCTGAAGCAGGTAGCGAAGCTTCTTGCCGTAAATACCAATTATGCTTCCATGATCACGACCCCTACTATTCATACGAACAAGCTGAAATTTATCCAGCTGTCGAGAGTGGATGTGAATCAGCTTCTTGCCGTTGTGGTAGTTGAGGGCAATGTAATTAAGAATAACATCATCCATACTGCGGAAGAATTAGATGATGAGACGCTTCTTAAGCTGAATATTTTACTGAATACCCATTTGAATGGATTAGCCCTTGAAGAGATTAATCTGGGAATGATTTCTTCCCTGAAGCAGCAGGCAGGAATTCACAGTGAGATTGTGGCAGATGTGATTGATGCGATTGCGGAATCCATTCATGCAGAGGAGGATTTAGAGGTTTACACCAGCGGGGCTAATAATATTTTCAGGTATCCGGAGCTGGCGGATCAGCAGAAGGCAAGCAGCATTATCAATACCTTTGAAGAAAAGCAGCTGTTAACCGAGCTGGTACAGGAAAATCTTTCGGATGATAATAATACAGGAATCCAGGTTTATATCGGTGAAGAGACACCGATCCAGTCGATGAAGGACTGCAGCGTTGTTACTGCGACCTATGAGCTTGGAGAGGGAATGAGAGGAACGATCGGTATTATAGGACCGAAACGGATGGATTACGATAAGGTGATCGGAACGCTGAAAACCATTACCCATCAATTGGATGATTTATATAAGAAGAAAGAATAACAGGAATGTTTCATAGGAAGCTATGGGATATCACAGAAAGGGATGAGACAAATGGCAATAGATATTAAAGATGAATTTGATGAAAAGGCTGCAGAACAGCTGCAGGAAGAGATGGAACAGAATGAAATACAGCCGGATGCCGATACCGTAGAAACACAGGACGGTGAAGATCCAATCGCCGGTGATACAGAGGAAACCGGTGAAGAGGAGGAATCAAAAGAGGATGATAAGGCTGCAAAGAAATCAAAGAAGAGCAGATTTAAGGCAGATAAGAAACAGGATGCCCTGAATGAGAAGATAGCAGAACTGGAAGACAAGGTAAAACGTCAGATGGCTGAATTTGATAACTTCCGCAAGAGAACGGACAAAGAAAAGAATGCCATGTTTGAGACGGGAGCCAAGAGCGTGATCGAGAAGATCCTTCCGGTTGTGGACAATTTTGAAAGAGGTCTTGCTTCTATTCCGGAAGAAGAAAAGGGAACCCCTTTTGCCGAAGGAATGGAAATGATATATAAACAGCTGATCGGGGAATTGGAAAAGATGGATGTCAGACCAATCCCGGCTGTGGGTGAAGAATTTGATCCAAACCTTCACAATGCAGTGATGCAGGTGGAGAGTGATGAGTATGAATCCGGTGTGATTGCACAGGAGCTTCAGAAGGGATATACCTACAGGGACAGCGTAGTAAGACACAGTATGGTAGGAGTAGTGCCATAAATATCTGAAGCAGTTCAGATTTGTATTGAAGCTAGAAGTAAACATGATATTAAAATAGGAGGACATAGTTATGAGTAAAATTATTGGTATTGACTTAGGTACAACAAACAGCTGTGTAGCCGTTATGGAAGGTGGTAAGCCCACCGTTATCGCCAACGCAGAAGGTGCAAGAACAACTCCTTCCGTAGTTGCATTTACAAAGACAGGAGAAAGATTAATTGGTGAGCCTGCAAAGCGTCAGGCAGTTACCAATGCAGAAAGAACCATCTCTTCCATTAAGAGAGATATGGGTACCGATCATGGACGGACTATTGATGGTAAGAAATATTCCCCGCAGCAGATTTCCGCAATGATTCTTCAGAAGCTGAAAGCAGATGCAGAAAGCTACTTGGGAGAAAAGGTTACCGAAGCAGTTATTACTGTTCCTGCATACTTCAATGACGCACAGCGTCAGGCAACCAAGGATGCCGGCAAGATCGCAGGTCTTGATGTAAAGCGTATCATTAACGAGCCTACCGCAGCAGCACTTGCATATGGTCTTGATAATGAGAAAGAACAGAAGATCATGGTATACGACTTAGGTGGTGGTACATTCGATGTTTCCATCATTGAAATCGGTGACGGCGTAATCGAAGTATTAGCTACAAACGGTGATACACACCTTGGTGGTGATGATTTTGATAATAAGCTGACCCAGTATATGATCGATGAATTTAAGAAAGCAGAAGGTGTTGACTTATCTAACGATAAGATGGCACTTCAGAGATTAAAGGAAGCAGCTGAAAAGGCTAAGAAGGAGCTTTCCTCCGCAACCACAACCAATATCAACCTTCCGTTCATTACTGCTACCGCAGAAGGACCGAAGCATTTTGATATGACTCTTACCAGAGCAAAATTTGATGAACTGACAAGTGACCTTGTAGAAAGAACAGCAATCCCTGTTCAGAATGCGATGAGAGATGCCGGTTTAACAAACGCAGACTTAGGCCAGGTATTACTGGTTGGTGGTTCTACACGTATTCCTGCTGTACAGGATAAGGTAAAACAGTTAACAGGCAAAGAACCCAGCAAGAGCCTGAACCCGGATGAATGTGTAGCACTTGGTGCTTCCATCCAGGGTGGTAAATTAGCAGGTGATGCAGGTGCAGGTGAAATCCTTCTTCTGGATGTAACTCCTCTTTCCCTGTCCATTGAGACCATGGGTGGTATTGCAACCAGACTGATCGAGAGAAATACAACCATCCCTACCAAGAAGAGTCAGATCTTCTCAACAGCAGCAGATAACCAGACAGCAGTTGACATCAACGTTGTACAGGGTGAAAGACAGTTCGCAAGAGATAACAAGTCCCTTGGACAGTTCCGTCTGGATGGTATCCCTCCGGCAATGAGAGGTGTTCCGCAGATCGAAGTTACTTTCGATATCGATGCAAACGGTATCGTTAATGTATCTGCTAAGGATCTTGGAACCGGTAAGGAGCAGCACATCACCATTACTGCAGGTTCTAATATGTCCGATGATGAAATTGATAAGGCAGTAAAGGAAGCTGCTGAATATGAAGCACAGGATAAGAAGAGAAAGGAAGCCATCGACACCAGAAATGATGCAGACTCCTTTGTATTCCAGACTGAAAAGGCTTTAAATGAAGTTGGAGATAAGATCGATGCTTCCCAGAAGTCTGAGGTAGAAGCTGATATCGCAGCCGTTAAGGCGGTTCTTGACAGAACAAAAGATCAGGAAATGTCCGACAGTGACATTGATGAATTAAAGGCTGCCAAGGAGAAGCTTACTAACAGTGCACAGGCTCTGTTCACGAAGATGTATGAGAACATGCAGCAGGCACAGGGAGCAGCTGGTCCTGACATGAGTGGTATGGGCGGTCAGGCAGGTCCTGATATGGGGGCTCAGAGCGGCCCTGCAGATGATGTAGTTGACGGCGACTACCGTGAGGTTTAAACGAAACACAGTGTGATTTCGCAGAAATCATAAAGAAATAAAGAAATACAAAAAGATGTTACTTGCATGGACGGGGTATGCTGTCCATGCAGTAGCATCTTAATCTGGTTTAATGGAAAGGCAATAAAATCATGGCAGAGCAGAAGAGAGATTATTATGAAGTGCTCGGAATCAGCAAAACGGCTGATGATGCGGAAATCAAAAAGGCATATCGCGTACTGGCAAAGAAATATCATCCGGATATGAATCCCGGTGATGCGGAGGCAGAAAAGAAGTTTAAGGAAGCTTCGGAAGCATATGCCGTTTTAAGTGATCCGGAGAAGAGACGTCAGTATGACCAGTTTGGTCATGCGGCATTTGAAGGCGGCGGAGCTGGTGGCTTTGGTGGCTTTGATTTTAACAGTGCAGATTTTGGAGATATCTTTGGAGATATTTTTGGAGACTTCTTTGGAGGCGGAAGACGTCGTGGAGCGAATAATGGACCGATGAAGGGTGCCAATATCCGTACCAGCGTCAGAATTACCTTTGAAGAAGCTGTTTTTGGCGTGAGCAAAGAGATTGAGCTTACGTTAAAGGATGAATGTGCAACCTGCCACGGCACCGGTGCAAAGCCCGGGACGAGTCCGGAGACCTGTACGAAATGCGGTGGTAAAGGTCAGGTGGTATTTACCCAGCAGTCCTTCTTCGGAACGGTCCGTAATGTACAGAGCTGTCCGGAATGTAACGGAACAGGTAAAGTAATCAAAGAAAAATGTGCGGATTGTCACGGTACCGGTTATATTGCAAACCGTAAGAAAATTCAGGTATCGATTCCTGCCGGTATTGATAACGGACAGAGCGTCCGTATCCGGGACAAAGGTGAACCGGGAACAAACGGAGGGCCGAGAGGGGATCTGCTTGTGGAAGTGATTGTGGCACGTCACCCGATTTTCCAGAGACAGGATTACAACATTTTCTCTACGGTACCGATTTCTTTTGCAGTTGCAGCACTGGGCGGTGATGTCGTAGTGGATACCGTAGACGGTAAAGTGATTTATGAAGTAAAGCCCGGTACACAGACCGATACCAAGGTCCGCTTAAAGGGCAAGGGTGTACCCTCTCTTCGCAACAAGGAGGTTCGTGGTGACCACTATGTAACACTGGTTGTTCAGACACCGGAAAAGCTTTCCGGAGAGGCGAAGGAATTATTAAAACAGTTCGATGCGTTAACCGGAGACAGCTTAAATGCGGCTAAGAATATTGACGGTGAAAAGCAGGAAACCAGGAAAAAGAAGTTCTGGAAATAAATATAGAAATCATTCAGAGAAACAGGACTCTCTGCCATGTAGAAATTTCGGAAGAAATGTTCACATGGCAGGGAGTTTTCTGCTATAATTATGAAATGGTGTGTAACTGTTCAGTACCTTCACGGTTACGATAGCGTCAGAAATGGGAGAGAATCATTATGAATGTTGCACAGAAAATTATTGCAATTATGGGAGCATTCTATGTACTGATAGGTGGAGCAATTTCAATTGTATTTTTGTTTACTTTTTGGGGGACGCCGGGAGGTCTTGGATTTCTTGCTATTCCCATGCTGTTTGTCATACTGGGAATTGCCTTTATCATTGGCACTCTGATTCCGGAATTTAAAAAGAACAGTATTAAGAAGCACGGAGATGCATATAAAGCCAAGATCTATGGATATGTTGAGAATACATCCTATCGTGTAAACGGAAGATTTCCAATCAATGTGAAGGTACATTATTTTGATAAAAAAGGAATCGAACGGGAAGCAGTTCTGCCTGCCGGAATGTCAAAGGGCTCCGGGGAATATCCCATTGGAATGACGATGGATATTTATGAATATCGGGGGAAATACAGTTTTGATCCGAAATCGGTCCGGGACGAAATTCTCCCCGGGGAAGCAGAACTGATGGATGACAAACCGGTTGATCCGTCCCGGATTAAGATGACTGCAGTTTCCTGCAGAAGCTGCGGTGCCGGCTATCAGGCAGCAGCCGGATATACCGGACGATGTCCGTACTGTGGAAGCTATCAGAATGTCGGGGAAATTTAAAGGTGCGAAAATGAGAATTGCAGATAGAGTTAAAATAATACTGGAGCGTCTGGACGAACACTATGGAACAGATTACCGCTGTTCCCTTGATCATGACAGTGCATGGCAGTTATTAATTGCAACGATGCTGAGTGCACAGTGCACCGACGCCAGAGTTAATATCGTAACGAAGGAGCTGTTTGTGAAATATCCGGATGTGAATGCATTTGCAGATGCAGATCTGAAGGAGCTGGAACAGGACATTCATTCAACAGGCTTTTACCATAATAAGGCGAAGAATATCATTGCCTGCTGTCAGGCGCTTCGTGATAAATATGACGGTCAGGTGCCCCGCTCATTAGAGGATCTGACGTCACTTGCCGGTGTTGGACGTAAGACCGCCAACGTCATTCGTGGAAACATCTACCATGACCCCAGTATCGTTGTGGATACCCATGTGAAGCGGATTGTAAAGAAGCTTGGCATTACAAAAGAAACGGAACCTGAGAAGGTGGAATTTGATCTGATGAAGAAGCTGCCGAAGGATCACTGGATTCTCTGTAACATTCATCTGATTACCTTCGGACGCGAGATCTGTAAAGCACCGGCACCAAAATGCGAAGAGTGCTTTTTACGTGATGTGTGCGCAGATTACGAGGCACGTATGAGAAAGCAGCGAAAAGTCAAACCACTGCAATAAAAAGCAGAGTATCTAGTGAAAGGATGCAACTGTGAAGGAATGAAACAGTTGCAAAAGGCTTATAAAACGAAGTGATTGGGAATTACACTGCCCTGGATTTAGAAACCACAGGCTTAAATCCAAAATATGATAAGATCATCGAAGTGGGTGCCGTGAAGGTACGGAATGGCGAGATCATCGACAGTTTTCAACAGCTGGTTTGCCCGGGCATCGCACTTCCGGAAAAGATTACCGGGCTTACCGGAATTACGCAGGAAGAGCTGCTGGAAGCGAAGGGGAGTGAAACGGTGATTCCGCAGCTCCTTGATTTCCTGGAGGATGATGTGATTCTGGGACACAGTGTGATGTTTGACTATTCCTTTCTGAAAAAGGCAGCGGTGAACCAGAACCTGTGGAGGCCGGAGCAGTCCCATTTGGGACTTGATACCCTGAGGCTTTCCCGTATTTATCTGCCGGAGCTTCCAAGCAGAAGACTTGCAGATCTGTGCCTGCATTATGGGATCAGGCATCAGGCACACCGGGCATTGGGAGATGCAGAAAGCACGGTACAGCTTTATTCGGTATTGCGTAAGGAATTCTGTGAAAATGCTTTGGGTGAAGCGGCTTCGAAGCAGACACGGGAAGAACGTGAGAAGACCTTTGCTCCGTTCCCGCTTATCTATAAGATAAAAAGAGAGTCTCCGATCCGCCCACAGCAAAAACAAAAGTTATATTCTTTGCTTGAACAGCATAAAATAATACCGGACTATGATGTGGAAAAGCTGACCAGGAATGAGGCCAGCCGTCTGATAGACCGGATTTATTTTATTTACGGGCATTCTACATAGCTCCCGATGGATCCATGGAATCTGTCCTACTGCGAACCGGCACCGGTATCCGTGTCAGAGACCGGCTTGGGACAGGCAGCTTCAAGAAAGGTAAGGATCCTGGTCCTGCTTAAAGAATGAAGCTGTTGTGCCACGGGAAGAAGTCCGGCAATTTGGTCATCTGCTGAGTACTCCTTATAGATGCGGACTAAAAGCTCATAGGAGGCATAAATATCCGTATGTGTATCTATAGCAAATTCGAGCAGAACACGGGCCGCCTGCGGCTGTCCTTCTTTATATAGAAGTGCTGCCCAGCTTTGCAGGGTACATACAAGAGTGGTATACCGCTGGTCGTAGAGAGACAGCAGATCAATATTTGGAGCGCCATATTCGAGCTTCAGATCGGTATTGGAAAATCCGGTCAGATTCACAACCGGTTCCTTTGCAAGGTCACGGATTGTCTGCTCATATTCCATAATTTGTTCGTTTTGAGGCATCAGGCCAAAGGGAAAGGCTTCAACCGGGATGGTAATATAGTTAAGGCCGTCAAGGGATTTACGCCGGGTGCTGTTGGCGGCATGCTCACGATCCCAGAAAGCTTCATAGTCTTTTGCTTCCATATTCCGGTGCTTGTGGATTTCGTATCCGAGCCAGATACAGAATACAATAAAACTTGCAAAAAAATAGAATCTCATATATAATCCTTTCAAATGAAGAGGTGAAAAATGTTTAATTTTAATAATAAAAAAAGTAAAAGAATGGTATCATCCGTGATTATTCTATTATTGGTACTTGCTATGATTATTCCAACTTTAGCATATTTGATGCCATAAAGCAATGAGGGAAAAAATGAAAAAGTTTAAGACGATGTGTTTAGGGCTGGTGGTCTCATTTCTTTGCCTGACTATGATGGCACAGCCGGTGCATGCCGCAGAAGGGGATACCATTCTGGCAGGTGTTTATGCAGATGACATCTCCCTTGGGGGAATGACTGCCGAAGAAGCAAAGGACATGATGGATCAGAAAATTGCCGAATGGTCCGGAAGGCAGATCACCCTGATAGCAGTAGGCGGCAATGAAGTGCAGATTACACCGGCAGATGTCGGATTTCACTGGAATAATCCAGAGGTGATAGATGAGGCAGCTTCCATCGGACAGCATGGAAATATTGTACAGCGTTACAAGGTTTCCAGGGATTTGCAGCATGAAAACCGGGTTCTTCCGCTTAAGTTTTCCTGTGATGAGGAATTATTACGTCTGGTGCTTGCAGACCAGTGTTCGGTTTATAATCATGAGGCTTCCGATGCAACCCTTACCCGTGAAAACGATGCATTCATTGTAAATCCCGGACAGAACGGAGAAAAGGTGGATGAGGATGCATCCCTGCAGCTTGTCGAGGACTATCTGTGTAATGGATGGGACAAAGAGAATGGCAGAATTGAATTAATCGTTACCGTGGCAGAGGCCAGAGGAACCACCGAGGAGCTTTCCAAAGTGAAGGATGTACTTGGTACGTTCTCTACCAGCTTTAAGACCTCCGGATCCGGCAGAAGTGCGAATGTGCGGAACGGCTGTGCATTAATTAATGGAACGACCCTTTATCCGGGGGATGAATTTTCAACCTATGATGCCGTATCTCCCTTTTCAGAGGCGAACGGTTATTTCCTTGCAGGCTCCTATCTGAACGGACAGGTGGTAGATAGTCTGGGAGGTGGAATCTGTCAGGTTTCGACGACCTTATATAATGCGGTTTTATTATCGGAACTGGAGGTGACGGAGCGTCATAACCATTCCATGATTGTGACTTATGTGGAGCCTTCTGCAGATGCGGCAATTTCGGAATCTGCCGGCAAGGATTTCCGGTTTGTGAACAATACCGGTGCCCCCATTTATATTGAAGGGTATACCACAGAAGATAAGCAGCTTGTATTCACGATCTATGGTGAGGAGACGAGAGATCCCGGTCATGCAGTACGCTATGAAAGTGAAGTTATCAGCAAAACCTATCCTGACACAGAGGTAATCTATGTGAATGAAGGAGCACCGATCGGTTCTGTTTCAGTGCAGTCTGCACATATTGGATATAAGGCAAACCTTTGGAAGGTGGTAACAGAAAATGGTACAGAGGTCAGTAGGGAAATGGTGAACTCCAGCGTATATAAAATGTCACCGAGAGCAGCTACGGTCGGAGTTGCTACCTCTGATCCGAATGCCTACAATGAAATTATGGCAGCCATTGCCACCAACAATATTGACCATGTAAAAAATGTTGCTGCCGCTTTGGCCGCAGGCACGGCTCCGGCAGAACAGCCTGCCCAGCCGGCCGCAGGAGAAGCAGCGCCTGCCGCGGAGCAGCCTGCAGAATAATTGTTTTTGCAACATGTTTTAAGAAGAGCACACGATTATAGGCAGATGGAATAAGCAATATACAGGGTCAATCAGGATGAAGCAGGGGAAACTTACAGAGAATGTTTTAAAGCGTTCCGTGTTACGAAGGATCGGAACTTATAGAGAGGAAATGCAAAAGGGTGCAGCACTGGGACAGGACTGCGCCTTTTTCTCATGGAAAGAAGAGACACTCGCAACAACGACACAGACAGCTGCCTTACCGGTAAAGGATGCAGGAAGGCTGGTGGTCTATGCCGCAGACAATAATCTGGTGGCGGCAGGAGCACAGACCATTGGAATTTCACTGGCACTTACTATTCCGGAGACACTGGAAGAAAAAGAATTGCAGGAGCTGATGCGTGGAATCGACGACACCTGCAGGGAGCTCTCCATCCAGATTTCCGGTGGACACACCGAAATCAGCAGCCGGGTAACTGTCCCGGTGATCAGTGTGACCGCCTTTGGATATTTGAAACAAAAGAGGGTATACGAAAGCCCTTCAAAAGAGTATGATATTATTATGAGTAAATTTGCTGCGGTAGAGGGTACGGCAATTCTGCTCGAAACGGAGAGTGAAAAGCTGCAAAAGACCTATACGCAGAGCTTCCTTTCCGGAGCCGCGGAATGCGCAGAGCATTTGTCAGTGAGGAAAGAGGCTGCCATAGCGGTGGAGTCCGGCGTTTATGCAATGCACGACCTGCATCAGGGCGGAATCTTCGGTGCATTGTGGGAGCTTTCCCGGCAAATAGGCGTTGGACTGAATGTAGATTTAAAGAAAATTCCCATTTTACAGGAAACGGTTGAGATATGTGAATGCCTCGGGGTGAATCCGTACCAGCTTATATCGGGAGGAGCACTTCTCATGGCTGCGGCAGATGGTGAGGCGCTGCTTAAAGAGCTTTGGAAGCAGGGAATTCCGGCGGCCTTAATCGGAACAACCAATGCAGGCAATGATAAGATCATCTGCAATGAGGAAGAAGTCCGTTTCTTGGATAAACCGGGACGGGATGAGATTTACAGGGTGGTTGAATAAGGAAAACAATAAGAATTCAGGAGGATTTGAGAAGTGATGAGAGAACAGATTTTAGCCATTATCGAAAAGAACAGCCGCATTTCCGTAAAGGAGCTGGCGGTGATTCTTGGCGCAGAGGAAATTGATGTTGCCAATGAATTGAAAGCTTTAGAAGAAGAGGGTATTATCTGCGGCTACCATACCATGATCGACTGGGAAAAGACGGACATTGAAAAGGTAACCGCATTGATCGAGGTACGTATTACACCACAGAGAGGTCAGGGGTTTGATAAACTGGCAGAACGCATTTACAAGTATCCGGAGGTAAACAGTGTTTATCTGATTTCCGGCGGCTATGATCTCCTGGTATCTCTTGAGGGTAAGTCCTTAAAGCAGGTATCGAGCTTTGTATCCGATAAGTTATCCACACTGGATGGCGTATTAAGCACCGCTACCCACTTTGTTCTTAAGAAATACAAGGATCATGGAACGATTTTAGGCAAAAAATATGAAGACACAAGGGAGATGATTACGCCATGAGAAATCCGTTATCCGACAGAATTGTAGAGATTAAGCCTTCGGGTATCCGTAAATTTTTTGATATTGTAAGTGAGATGGATGATGCTATTTCGTTAGGTGTGGGTGAGCCCGATTTTGACACTCCGTGGCATATCCGGGATGAGGGTATTTATTCTCTGGAAAAGGGACGTACCTTTTACACCTCCAATACCGGTCTTAAGGAATTACGTCAGGAAATTGCTGCATATCTTCAGAGGACACAGGGGGTTACCTATGATCCGATGAAGGAGGTCATTGTGACCGTAGGTGGATCGGAGGCAATTGATATTGCACTCCGTGCCATGATTAATCCGGGAGATGAAGTTTTGATTCCGCAGCCCAGCTACGTCTCCTACGAGCCGTGTGCAATTCTGGCCAATGCAAAGCCGGTGATCATCGAGCTTAAGGAAGAAAATGAGTTCCGGCTGACCGCACAGGAGCTGCGTGATGCGATTACCGATAAGACAAAGGTGTTAATTCTTCCTTTTCCGAATAATCCGACCGGAGCCATTATGGAGAAGAAGGATCTCGAAGAAATCGCAGAGGTCATCCGCGAAAAGGATATCTTTATTATTTCTGATGAAATTTATGCAGAGCTTACCTATAAAGAGAAGCATGTTTCCATTGTCAGCCTTCCGGGAATGCAGGAGAGAACCGTATTAATCAATGGATTTTCCAAGGCCTATGCGATGACCGGATGGAGACTTGGTTATGCGGTTGCTCCGGAGCCGATTTTACAGCAGATGTTGAAGATTCATCAGTTTGCGATTATGTGTGCGCCGACCACAAGTCAGTATGCAGCGGTGGAGGCGTTGAAAAACGGGGATGAAGATATCGCCATGATGCGTGAGGCATATAACCAGAGAAGAAGATATTTAATGCATGCCTTTAAGGAAATGGGGCTGCAGTGCTTCGAGCCTTATGGAGCCTTTTATGTATTTCCCTGCATTAAGGAGTTCGGCATGACGAGTGATGAATTTGCAGAACGGCTTTTAAGGGAAGAAAAGGTTGCTGTTGTACCGGGTACGGCATTCGGAGACTGTGGAGAAGGCTTCTTACGGATTTCCTATGCATATTCCCTGGAAAATCTGCAGATTGCGATGGAAAAGATTGAGGCATTTATCAAACGGCTTCGCGAAGAGAAGAACGGTCACAAATCATGATAAAAAGAAAGAGTAAGTAAACGTAATCATTCAGAATGGTTGCAGCCAATAAAACAAGCAAGAGAGAATCCCTGCCATACGTGATAAGTATGACAGGGATTATTTAATGTAAATTAATTTGTTTTAGGGCAAAAAAGATTAATTTATGAGGCTAAAAAATTTTTAAGCAATATACGATAAACAATTAGTACAATTTGATAAGATAAACTTTTAGTATCCTGTTTATTATGTATATATGTTCTGAAAATATATATTTATGTATTATGAGATTTGCATGAGATCCTGTTGTATTGGAGGCATATATGAGAAAAAATATAAAAAAAATTCTTATTGTTATAGCAGTAATGATAGTAATTGCAATTATTGCTTTCATTTTGTCCTTACAGGGAGCAGAGGATTTCCATGAGAAATATGCCGGTACGGATCTTACGAGAGATGTAGAGGGTATGGAACGTGTGGGCACTTATACCGGCTATCTGAATGAACATGCGGATGCGCAGGATATGACCTGCGAGGCAGAGATTGATCTTTTTGACTATGCCTCGTCCGGTAAGGTAGAAGTCTATACGAATTATGAAGGGACGGACAAAGCCCTTTTTACAGACACAGATTCCAGTGTTTCTTTTCATGTACAGGTACCACAGACGGGCTATTACAATCTGTATATGGAATATCTGATTCCTGAATCCCGTGGCGTGGCAGCAGAGCGTGGTGTCAGGATCAACGGAGAATTCCCTTTTGAAGATGCACAAAATATCACATTTACCAGAATCTGGACAGATGGCGGAGAAGTAAAGACAGATAATCAGGGCAATCAGATCCGTCCCACGCAGATAGAAGTATATGACTGGCAGTCTTCCTGCTTTGAAGATGATATGGGGTATATTACAGAACCTTATCGGTTTTATCTCGAAAAGGGTGACAACGAAATTACGCTGGAAGCAGAAAATGAACCAATGATTATACGTAAGTTTATGGTGGCCCCGGTATCCGTTATCCAGAGCTATGAAGAATATGTGGCAAAATATCCGGATATTTCAGATCAGGCAATGACAGCGGGCTACATCCAGATGATCCAGGGTGAGGATTCTACTTTGAGATCGGAATCTTCCCTCTATGCGAAATACGACCGGTCTTCACCGACTACATATCCGAACAGCGTAACCAATACCGTGCTGAATTATGTAGGTGGTGATACATGGAGAAGCTCGGGACAGTGGATTGAGTGGGAGTTTGAGGTGCCGGAGGACGGCTATTACAATATTATGATTAAGGGACGTCAGAATTATTCCCGCGGAAGCGTGTCCAGCCGTACTGTATATATTGACGGTGAAATTCCGTTTTCCGAAATGAAGGAGATATCTTACGCATACAGCAATGACTGGGAGTGTAAGGATCTGGCTGATGAGAATGGTGTACCTTATAATTTTTATCTGACAAAGGGGACACACACGATCCGGCTTGAGGCTACACTGGGCGGAGTCGGCCCCATTCTTGAGGAATTGGAGGATTCGACCTATCGTGTGAATCAGATTTACCGGAAAATATTGGTTTATACCGGTGCCAACCCGGATCGTTACCGTGACTATTATATAGAAGCGAATTATCCGGAAGTCATGGAAGCTATGGAACTGGAATCCAAAAGACTGTTTAAAATCGTAGATGATACGGTTTCCTACAGTGGACAAAAAGCAGACAATATTGCAGCAGCCCAGACCGTGGCACAACAGATGGAGCGTTTCTGCGAGAAACCGAACAAAATTACACTTGAGTTCACTACTTTTAAAGATAATATTACAGCGCTTGGTACAGCCTCCTTAAATATGAGCGAAACGAAGCTCGATATCGATTATCTGGTGGTTTCCGGCACGGGAGTTACACCAAAGAAGGATAAGGCCAATATATTTACAAAGCTTTGGCATGAAACAAAGTCCTTCTTTGCCTCCTTCTTTGTTGATTACAATTCTGTGGGTGATGTATATGATGAAAGCGGGGATGATGAAGTTGTCAAGGTCTGGATCTTAACCGGACGCGACCAGGGAACAATTCTGAAATCCATGGTGGATGATACCTTTACTCCGGAAAGCGGCGTGAAGGTGAATGTGGAGATTGTGGATCCGACAGCACTTCTGAATGCGGTGCTGGCGGGAAGAGGACCTAATGTTGTTCTTTCTGTCGGTGCAGACCAGCCGGTTAACTATGCATTGCGAGGGGCAGCAGAGGATATTACGCAGTTCAATGACTGGGAAGAGGTTCTTTCCCATTATACACCAAGCTCTTATGAGCAGTACGGGCTGGACGGACATATTTATGCAATTCCGGAAACGCAGACCTTTAATGTAATGTTTTATCGTAAGGATGTGCTGGAAGAAATGGGGCTGGAAGTGCCCGATACCTGGCAGGAACTGATTGAAATGCTTCCTACCATTCAGGGAAATAATCTTTCTGTAGGTATCCCAACTGCAGCCGGAAGCAGCAGTACCACTACGGCAACTACAGCAGTAGCTTCCAATGTGCCGGATTTGTCCCTGTATTTTACACTTCTGTATCAGTATGGAGGTGATATGTACAATGAAATGGGAACGAAAACTACGGTAGATGACGAGGCGGGAATTCGGGCATTTGATGATTATGTCAGATACTTTAATGACTATGGTCTTCCTACGATTTATGATTTTGTAAGCCGTTTCCGTTCGGGCGAAATGCCAATTGGTATTTCCGCATACTCTACTTATAATACACTGATGGTTTCCGCACCTGAAATCAGAGGATTATGGGATTTTACACTGATACCGGGAACAGAATATACGAATCCGGATGGAACCACTTATATTGACCGCTCCGATTTCATCACCGGAAGTGCAACAATGATGATTGCTACCGAGGATGAAAGCCTGAAGCAGAAGTCCTGGGAATTCATGAAGTGGTGGGCCAAGCCGGATACACAGGTAAGGTTTGGACGTGAAATAGAGGCGTTACTTGGATCGTCTGCAAGATATGCAACTGCAAATAAGGATGCATTTGAACAATTGTCCTGGAGCTCTGATGACATTAAGGTATTGTCGGAACAGTGGGATCAGACCGTTGGAATCAGGGAAGTTCCGGGTGGTTACTATACAGGCCGCCATATCACGAATGCCATCCGAAAGGTTATTAATGATAAGGATGATACCCGTGAAACAATTATTGATTATTCAATTAAGATCAATGAAGAAATAGAGAAGAAACGAAACGAGTTCGGTCTGCCAATGGAATAAGGAGCAGAGCCATTACCAGGAAAGGAAAGCTATGAAAGAGTTTTTTAGCAAATATGTCACGTTGCGTAAGCATAACGCACAGGTGGCATGGAAAAAAGCCAAAAAGAGTAAAATGTGTTATGCGTTTCTGGCGCCTTATGCCATTCTCTTTACTCTGTTTTATGTAGTACCGGTTGTAATCTCCATTTTTTACAGCTTTACCTACTACAACATTCTGGAGAAGCCGAGATTTATCGGACTGGCGAATTATATCAGTCTGATTCTGGAGGATGACATTTTTCTCATTGGTATTAAAAACACTCTGATGATTGCAATTATTACGGGACCGCTTGGCTATATTATGTCATTCCTGTTTGCATGGCTCATCAATGAACTTCCGCGGTGGGTAAGAAGTATTGCGGTTATCGTGTTCTATGCACCGTCCATTGCAGGAAACTGTTATGTCATTTTCTCAGTATTCTTCCGGGGAGATGCCTATGGTTATGTGAATGCTTTCCTGATGAATCTTGGAATTATAGATGCACCGGTTTTATGGTTTATTAATCCGGATTATATGCTTCCGGTTTGTATGCTGGTAATTCTGTGGATGAGCCTCGGAACGGGATTCCTGTCATTTGTTGCCGGTCTGCAGGGGGTTGACCGGTCGCAGTTTGAGGCCGGATATATGGATGGAATTAAAAACCGCTGGCAGGAATTGTGGTATATCACTCTTCCGAATATGAAGCCCATGCTGATGTTTGGTGCGGTAATGTCTATCACACAGGCGTTCGGGGTATGTGATGTTACGATGGCACTCTGTGGCTATCCGAGTACGGACTATGCGGCAAGAACGATTGTAACGCACCTTTTTGACTATGGTTTTACGAGATTTGAAATGGGATATGCCTGCGCAATTGCAACGATCTTATTCCTGATGATGATCTTATGTAATAAAGCAATTCAAAGTCTGTTGAAAAGAGTAGGAACCTGATATGAGTAAGAAGAAAAAACAAGAAAACATCGAAAAACCATATCGTAAGAAGCTGATCAAAAAGAGAAAACCAAACCGCTCTATCTGGGGAGATATCTTTTTATATCTGTTTCTGGCCTTTGTAGCACTTGTAATGGCATTTCCCATTATTTATGCTGTGAGCAGTGCTTTGAAGCCGTTGGATGAACTGTTTAAGTTCCCACCCACAATTCTGGCAAAAAATCCTACCATGGATAATTTTTCAGATTTATTTGTTACCATGGGAAAATCATGGGTGTCCTTTTCAAGGTATCTGTTTAATACGGTATTCATTACGTTTGTCGGAACCTTTGGCCATCTGATTGTTGCCTCAATGGGAGCTTTTGTACTTGCTAAATATGACTTCCCCGGCGGAAAAGGATTTTTCAAACTGGTCACTGTGGCAATGATGTTTACCGGTTATGTAACACAGATTCCGAACTATCTGATTCTGAACAGACTGGGCTGGATCGATACCTACTGGTCCATTATTATTCCGGCTTTTGCAGCTCCGATCGGTCTGTTTTTAATGAAACAGTTTATGGAAGGATTGCCGACCTCCCTGATTGAGGCAGCCAAGATTGACGGAGCCAATGAGTGGAAGGTGTTTATCAGCATTGTAATGCCTAATGTGAAGCCGGCATGGATGACACTGATTATTTTCTCTGTGCAGAGCCTGTGGAATAATCCGGCAGCTACATATATCTATTCTGAAGAAAAGAAAACTCTGGTCTATGCGATGCGGCAGATTCAGAGTGGGGGAATTGCAAGAACCGGACAGGGAGCAGCCGTACTTGTTGTACTCATGATTGTTCCGATTGTAATCTTTGTTTTCTCGGAAAGCCAGATTCTGGAAACAATGGCGAGTTCCGGATTGAAGGATTAAGAATGATACGAGGTGGCGTATGAAAAAGATAATTCAAAGAGTCGGTGTGCTGACTCTGGGAGCATTGATTTTGACAGGCTCTTCCATGACGGCATTCGCACAGGACAGAAGTTATACATATAATTATGATTACTGGGAAGATGTTCAGGATTCTCCGGACACCTATTCTGTCAGTGGAACCTTTACCTATATGGATTTCGGGCTTGACACCAATTTTAAGAATCCGGAAGGCTTATGTGTTCATAATGATCTCGTATATGTCTGCGACAGTGGAAATAACCGCATTGTGGAGCTTAAACGGACTTCAAAGGATAAACTGGAACTGTCCAGAATTATAGATAGCTTTCAGGGAGAGGCCTCTTTGAACACATTCTCCAATCCAACGGATCTGGCAGTTTCCGAAGCCGGAGAATTCTATATCTGCGACAAGGGAAACGGAAGAATTCTGAAGCTGGATCAGAATCTGAACTATATGATGGAATTTACGAAGCCGGATGATTCCTCACTGGATTCGTCACTGACATTTCAGCCGAGTAAGCTTGTGATTGATACAGCCGGTCGTGTTTACTGCACAGCTTCCGGTATCAATAAGGGACTGATTAAGTATGAAGCCGACGGGACTTTTTCAGGATTTGTTGGTGCCACCAAGGCAAGCTACAACTGGACGGATTACATTTGGAAGCGTTTTGCAACACAGGAACAGAGAGCAAAGATGGTAGCGTTTGTTCCCACAGAATATGATAATGTTTATATGGATTATGAAGGATTCATCTATGCATGTACCAGTAGTGCGGATGAGGACAGTCTGCGTTCCGGGGATGCGGACGCGGTGAGAAAATTAAATCTCATGGGGAATGATATTCTCGTACGGAATGGTAATCTGCCAATTTACGGTGACCGCTATTGGGGATATGGAGGAGGACATGACGGTCCTTCCCAGTTTACGGATGTAACAACCTTTGACAATGATATTTACGTGTGTCTGGATAAGAACCGTGGCCGTTTGTTCGGCTATGATGATCAGGGCCGGATCGTTTACATCTTCGGCAGTAACGGTAACATGGAAGGATACTTCAACCGGGCGGCTGCGTTGGAGCATATGGACTATGATCTTCTGGTTCTGGATTCCCTGGACTGCAGCATTACGTTGTTTGTTCCGACAGAATTTGGTTCCCTGATTTATCAGGCTATTGATGAGTTTGATCAGGGAAATTATGTAAAATCCGGAGAAACATGGCAGAAAGTCATGGATATCGACGGAAATTATGATCTGGCATACATTGGAATCGGGCGGTCTCTTCTAAGACAGGAAAAGTATCATGAGGCCATGAAGTATTTTGAATTGAAATATGACGATGAAAATTATTCCAAGGCTTATAAACAGTATCGAAAGGAATGGGTAGAAGAGCACATTGTGATCATTGTGATTGTAATTCTGGCATTGTTCCTCATACCGTTGGCAATTGGCAAGATCAGACGATTGAAATATGAAATAGATACTGCGGACATATTTAGGGTCTAGAAGGATGGAGGATGCGATGATTGCTTCGTTAAAACAGAAAGAAACATGGAAGCGTTACCTGGCTTCTCTTAAATTTGCATTATATTGTATCACACATCCCTTTGATGGATTCTGGGATCTGACACATGAGAAAAGAGGAACCTATGCTGCAGCGAATACAATTTTGATCCTGACACTGATTGCCCGTGTCGCAAAGCTGCGTTATACCAGTTTCCTTTTTCTTACGGTTTACTGGGAAGGAATTAATATTTTCCTGTATCTGGCAAGCGTGTTGTTTCCGTTATTGCTCTGGGTAGTAGGGAACTGGGCGCTGACAACGCTGTTTGACGGCAAGGGAAAGCTTGGGCAGGTCTATATGGGAACCTGTTACGCATTGACTCCTTATCCGCTGATGCAGTTTCCTCTGATGATCTTCAGTAACTTTGTTACCGTGGATGAAAGGGAATTTTATACGGTGCTGAGTGCAATTTCACTGATTTGGGCATTGCTTCTGATCATTGCGGCAATGAATCAGATTCATGAATTTAACATGGGAAAGAATTTGTTGTTTACGGTATTCAGTCTTTTTGCAATGCTGGTAATGGTGTTTATTCTGATGTTGTTCTTCAGTATGATTTCCCAGGGAGTGGCTTATTTTGTTTCACTCGGACGGGAGATTATGTTCCGGTTATAGTAAGCGGGATGGATAGATTCGTTAATTCGGAGAGATGGGAGTAACCATGAAGAAAGAAAAATCGGCAAAAATGCAGGAAATACAGAACAAATTAAAAGGGATGATCGGTCCGTTCATTCTCTGTGCTCTTATTCTGACAGGCGTCTGGGTAATTATAAATTATCAGGGAAAGGAACCGGCTCCGGAAACGATCCGTATTAACAGCCATGATGGATCGGAAACACCTGTGGTTATGGAAAATGAGCACCTGAAATTTACCATGGATCCGATGACAACCCAGTTTGAAGTAGAAGTAAAATCAAGTGGAAAGACATGGTACTCCAATCCGGTAGATGCGGATCAGGATATGTCAGCCCTTTCAGCAGAAAAGGGAAAGCTTCAGTCAACGCTTACGATGACTTACAGTATTACAACAGGGCTTGATACCTTACTTAATAATTATGATTACAGTATTAAAAATGGAACCTATGAAATCGAGGCTTCCGATGATTGCGTTAAGGTAAATTATTCCATTGGTGATATTGAAAAGGAATTTGTGATTCCGCCGGTATGCCGGGAAGCTGATATGGACCAGTGGATCGAGGGTATGACCAAGGAAGCTAAAAATATTGTTAAGCAGTATTACAAAAAATATGATATTAATAAGCTGAGCAAGCGTGATGCCAAGGATAAGGATTCCCTGCTTGAGAAATATCCTTTACTGGAAACAGAAGTCCTTTATATTTTGCGCGATGGTACAAATGATAGCCTGAAAAAGAAGATGGAACAGTATTTTGAGGAGTCCGGTTATACCTATGCGGATTATGAAGCAGACAAAGAACTGGATAATGCGGAAAAGAGTTCCGATAAACCGGTCTTTAATGTGAATATGGTTTATCGTCTGGAGGGCGAAGATCTTGTTGTGGAGATACCGCTTGCAGAACTGGAAGGAAAGGATGAATACCCGATTTATTCCATAACACCGCTCCCCTTCTTTGGGGCAGGCGGTAAAGAGGATGACGGTTATCTTCTTGTTCCGGAAGGCGGAGGAGCCATTATTAATTTTAACAATGGTAAGCTCTCCCAGAACAGCTATTATGCAAATCTGTATGGATGGGACATGGCGCTTGGACGTGATGCCGTAGTACATAATACAAGAATTTATTATAATACGTTTGGAATCTCTGAGGGAGATGATTCCTTCCTGTGTATCATGGAAGAGGGAGTTCCCTATGCGGCAGTACAGGCAGATATCAGCGGGCATTTTAACAGCTACAATTATGCGAATGTTGCTTATAGCATTACCCCGCGTGAACAGTATGATGTAAGTGAGATTGCAAACAGCAGTGTATATACTTACCTGAAGCAGCTGCCGGATGAAACACTGACGCAGAGATACCGTTTCGTGGACTCTGGAAGTTATGTGGATATGGCGAAAATATATCAGTCATATTTAAAGGATAAATATACTGGATATTTTACAATGAATGAGGACACACAGGCACCGGTGACCGTTGAGATTGTCGGTGCGGTAGATAAGGTAAAGCAGATCGTCGGCGTTCCGGTATCCAGACCCTTAGAGCTTACCACGTATCAGGAAGCACAGGCAATGATTGAAGAACTGTATGACGAAGGGTTTACCAATATGTCAGTTAAATTGAGCGGCTGGTGCAATGGGGGAATCAATCAGAAGGTATTGAACCGTGTGAAGACCATATCGGATCTGGGAAGTAAAAAGGATCTTATGAATACAATTTCTTCGGCGCAGAACCTTGGAGTGGATGTTTATCTGGATGGAGTAACACAGTATGCCAATAATAGTAATATCTTTGATGGCTTCTTTTCCATCAGGGATTCGGCAAGGTTTTTGAGTAAGGAACGTGCTGAATTGTTTCAGTACAGTGCGGTAACCTATACGGAACGTGAAGGCTGGAAAAGCTTTTATCTGCTTCATCCCGATCTGGCGGCTAAGATGACAGACAACCTGGTAGCCGCGACGGACCGGTATGGTGCCGGAGTCTCTTTCCGTGATACGGGAATGGATTTGTCTGCGGATTATTATAAAAGAAATACCGTCAGCCGGCAGGCCGTGATGCAGCAGCAGGAAACAGAGCTTAAAGATATCGCAGATACCGGCAAAAAAATCATGATCAATATGGGAAATGATTATGCCGTTCCTTATAGTGATGTGATTACAAATATGGATCTTCAGGGAAGTGAGTATACCATTCTTGATGAATATGTGTCGTTTTATCAGATTGCACTTCACGGATATGTGAATTATATGGGATTTCCTTTGAACTTATCCGGAGACAGTGAAAAATCACTGCTGAATGCGGCAGAATACGGAGCAGGACTGTATTATACGGTTATGAAGGAATCTCCTTTTACCCTACAGAATACCCTGTATACCCAGTACTATGGAGCAGACTATGATACCTGGCATGACAGAATATTAAGTACCTATACAAGATATAATGAAGAACTAGGTCATACCTTTAATCAGGAAATGATTAATCATGAAATGTTGCAGGAGGATGTTTCCTGTACGACTTACGAAGATGGAACAAAGGTTTATGTGAATTATGCGCATTCCGATGTGTTAACACCGGATGGAACGGTTCCGGCAAGAGATTATCTGGTTATTCGATGAATAGTTACGATGAAATATTAATCATAGAAAGGGTTCGTGATTATGAAGAAACAAAAAAATAAGACAGCAGGTCTTCAAAAGCGTCAGGCTATAGCCGGATACTTGTTTATTTCACCGTTTATTGTGGGATTTCTGGTATTTATGATTAAGCCGTTTTTTCAGTCACTGTATATGAGCTTTTGTGATGTGCAGATAGGTGCCGGTTCATTTAATCCTATATGGCAGGGATTTACAAATTATGTAAAGGCTTTCCGGGTGGATCCTGATTTTACAAGACTTCTTGTAGAGGAAATTGCGCGAATGGCAGTATATTCCCTGGCCATTATGGTATTCAGCTTCTTCGTTTCCTTGATTCTGAATCAGAAATTTAAGGGAAGAGCGTTGGTAAGGGCAATTTTCTTCCTTCCGGTTATTTTGTCATCCGGTGTAATTATTGGTCTGGAAACAGACAATGCGCTGATGGCAAGTCTGGAAGCATCCATTGAGCAGACAACATCAGGAATCAGTGTTACAGCAGCCATGGAAAATATTCTGAGGACAGCCGGAATCGGAACAAGGGCATATGAAGAGGTTTTTGAGCTGATTGATAATATTTATGATGTTGCGGTTGCGTCCGGAATCCAGATTATTATTTTCCTTTCCGGATTGCAGACAATACCTCAAAGTATGTATGAGGCAGCAGACATTGAAGGATGTACGAAATGGGAAAGCCTCTGGAAGATTACTTTTCCGATGATCAGTTCCCTGTTTCTGGTAAACTGGATTTATACCATTGTTGATTTCTGTATGCGTTCGGATAATGAAGTGATTGATAAAATCTCAGAGGTTATGGTGCAGCAGATTAATTATGGTCTCGGTTCGGCAATGGCCTGGGTATATTTCGTAATTGTCATGGTTATTATAGGAATCAGCTCGCTGATTATCTCAAAGGGGGTTTACTATTATGAGTAAGGTGAAGACAGGAAAGTATAGTAACTTCCGTGAGAGAAACCGTAAGTCACAGGGATATCTGTTAAAAAAGCTTCTTATGGATTATGGACTTGCATTTTGCCGCTTTCTGTTATTGTTTGGAATGTGCTTTCTGATTTTACAACCGATTCTGAATAAGATTTCAGTAAGCTTTATGTCGGAGCCGGATTTGTATAATCCCGTAGTAATTTCCATTCCGGAGAATTTTACTACAGAGAATTATAAGCTGGCAGCAGAACTGATGAGCTATAAGGAAACACTGGTCAATTCACTGATCGTATCTTTGACCATCGCAGTTCTCCAGATCACGGTCTGTACACTGGTAGGATATGGGTTTGCAAGATTTAAGTTCCCATTCAAGAAATTCTGGTTTGCCTGTGTCATGCTGGTAATCCTGATCCCACCACAGACGATATCAAGCTCGCTGCACCTGCACTTCCGGTATTTTGATGTGTTAGGATTGTTTAAACTTATAAAGGGTGAAACCATTAATCTGCGAGGCTCGGCACTCCCTTATTATCTGATGAGTGCCGGATGCATGGGTTTGAAGAACGGTTTGTACATTTACATGATCCGGCAGTTCTTCCGTAATATCCCGAAGGAACTGGAAGAAGCAGCTTATGTTGATGGATGCGGTATGCTGAAAACATTTATCAGAATCATGCTTCCGGAAGCCAAGCCGATCCTTACCTCCTGCTTTCTGTTTTCGTTTGTATGGCAGTGGACAGATGGTTTTTATTCCAAAATGTTTCTGGGGAATACCAAATTACTCAGCACCTCACTTGCGAGACTTTCAGATTCCCTGGGGGCATACATTCAGCGAATCACCGGATCTGCAACAACAGTTGCGGTAGCCTATAACAATTGTATTATAGCGACAGGTACGCTGATGATCATTATGCCGTTGATTATTCTTTACCTGTTTGCCCAGAGAGGCTTTGTAGAAAGTCTGAGCAGTACCGGCATTAAAATGTAATGAAAATGTTCCTGTTATGGTATTCCGGAAAATGCTATAGAACAGGATACATATATATGAAGGAGGATGAATAATGAAGAGCCAATTGGTAAAAAAGTTACTTGCAGGATCTCTTGCTACAGCATTGACAATCAGTCTTATGGCATGTGGCGGTTCTGCACCTGCAGCAAATGAAGCTGCTGAAACACCTGCAGATACTACAGAGGTAGCTGCAGAAGCTCCCGCAGAGGATACTGCGGCAGCAGAGCCGGAGGAAGAGGAGTCTCTTTACACGGTATTAACCGACGAGGATGGTAATGTTTACGATCTCGGTGGTATGGAAATTATCGTTCGTGACTGGTGGTCCGGTGATCCGGCTGAACCGACAAACGATTATGAAGAGGCAAGAGAAGAATATCGTGACTGGATTCAGGAAACCTATAACTTCACTATTAAGGAACAGGCTATTTCAGACTGGACCTCTGCACCTGCAGACTTTACGGAATATGCAACAACCGGTGGAGATGAAAACTACATTTTCGTAGTACGTGATGATCCGGCAATTACCAATGCAATGACTCAGGGATTAATGTATGACTTAAGTACATTAGACTGCCTTGATTTCAATCAACCAAAATTCCAGAAGAACAAACTTCACGAGCAGTATACAAAGGGAAACAGCATCTATGCAATGTTTGCAGGAGATTCTGAACCGCGAACCGGAGTTTACTTCAATAAGCGTCTGTTAACAGAAGCAGGTATTGATCCGGAAAGTCTGTATGAGCTTCAGGCAAACCATGAATGGACCTGGGATAAGTTTACAGAGCTCATGGATACCGTACAGAGAGATATTGATAATGATGGTGTGATTGATGTATATGGTGTAACCCAGAACTCCGGAAATATGATCAGTGCAGCTGTCTGGTCAAACGGTGGTGAATATGTTGGACAGAAGGATGGAAAATATGTTTACAGACTGGAAGATCCGGAAACGGTAGAAGGTCTTACCTGGGCAGTTGAAACCGTTCTTGCAAAGTATACCTTACCATATCCGGATGGAGCAGAGTGGGATTACTATAAGGAAGCATATAAGTCCGGTATGGCAGCATTCATGGTAGATGATGCTTATTGTGCAGGCGATTTCCTCTCTGAGATGGAAGATGATTTCGGATTTGTTGCATTCCCGATGGGACCTCAGTCCAGTGAATACACGAACTGCTGGAGCAATAATCCGCATGTAATTCCTGCCTGCTATGATGCAGATAAGGCATGGAAAATTGCATTTGCATGGAATCTTTATACCGATGATGTTCCGGGCTATGAGGACTATGAAGGCTGGAAAGCAGGTTATTACTCCAAGTTCCGTGACACAGAAGCTGTAGATCAGACTCTGGAAATTATGGTTAATAACGGTATGATCACATACGATGGCATTATTCCTGAGATGCAGCGTGGTTCAGACTTTATCTGGGGACTGAATGCCAATACAGTTGTATCTGAAGCAATTGATTCCGTAAGTGAATACTGGAAGGGATTGGTTGATGCAGCAAACGGCTGATGAATTTATCTAAATAGCAGTAACTATCCTGAATAGTTACTTTTACCGAGAGGTGGGGTGTTTCCGGGTGCCCCACCTTTTCTAATAAGAAAACGAAACTGGGGGTATAAGAATGATCGTAAATTTTCATCTGCCGGGATTAAGGCAGAATTATCCGCTGAATATGCTAATATTAAACTTGTTAAAAACAAAACCGGACTGGTTCAGGGAGGGTGTCAGAATTGCTTCTTTTTTTGGAGAATTTCCTACATCCCTGTGGAATGGGGGACGTCCGTCAAACTATGATCAGTGTGATGCCTCTTTTATACAGAATGTTATTAAAAACATTAATGCACAGGGAGTGTCGGTGAGGTATACTTATACTAACATGCTGCTTTCCGAACAGGATCTTCAGGATCCATACTGTAATTTCTGTATGAAAGCGGCAGATAACGGAATGAATGAGGTTATGATATTTTCTCCGATCCTTGAGAAATATATCAGGGAGAATTATCCGGGCTATAAACTTAACAGTTCCACCTGTAAGGAAATCCGTGATATTGATAAGGTGAATGAAGAACTTAAAAAAGACTATTATCTTGTAGTTCTTGACTACAATTTTAACAATAAATTTGATGAGCTTCAAAAGATTAAAGATAAGGCAAGGTGCGAAATTCTGGTGAATGCCCTTTGCAGGCCGGATTGTCCACGAAGAGGAGACCATTATAAAAATATTGCAAAGAACCAGAGAATCATGTTAAAAAACCGGAAACATCCGAAGGATAAACAGATTCCGTTGGAACCATGGTATTGCGAATACGGAGAATATAACTGCATTCACACCATTCAGGAATACAGTACCTACATTTCACCGGAGGCAATTTGGGAGAAATACGTGCCAATGGGCTTTAACCAGTTTAAGATAGAGGGAAGGACGGCCAACCTTTTTTCGCTGGTGGAGACATACTGTCATTATCTGATCCGGCCGGAAAACCAGGGACAGGCAAGGATCCTGTTACTTAATAATCTGGTTGCTAATAAAGTTCTGACCATTAACCGGCCGAAACCATCACACTGGCCGTAGAAGCAGGGAGCATAAATATGAATAACAGAAAGATATACTGGCATCTTCCGGGATTCTGTTCTTTTCGTCTGTTAAACCAGCTGATAATTAACCTGATGAGAGACTATCCGGAAAAGTTCAGGGAAAACTATCAGATTGGATCCGTATACGGTACATTTCCGGGGGCAATCTGGAACGGCGGAAGAGCAGTTATTGGCATTGCCGGCAAAAAAGATATAGAGAATATCCTCTTTGGCTATAACAGTAAAGGAATTCCTGTACGGTTTACGTGGACCAATTCTCTTCTTGAAGAGAAGCATTTGCAGGATACCTATTGTAATCTGATTATGAAAATGGCAGATAACGGATTGAATCAGGTACTTGTAAATACGCAGGTGCTGGAAGAATACATCCGGCGGGAATATCCCAAATATAAGCTGATTTCTTCCACAACAAAGCGGATTACCGATAAAGAGCTTTTACAAAAAGAACTTTTAAAGGATTATTATCTGGTAGTTCTTGATTATGACCTGAACCATGAGGAAGCAGTGCTGAAGGAACTGGAACCGTATGCCGGACGCATTGAAATACTGGTAAACGAGGTATGTGTTCCGGGATGTCCGAAGCGTGAAGAACATTATCGCCAGCAGTCACAGATGCAGTTGGAGTTTGATGTCAACACAGCATTTTCCTGTCCGAATCTATCGCAGACGAGAAGCTTTGAACAGTGTAAGAGCCGTCCAGCGTTTATTTCGAATGAAGAAATTGGAAGCTATATAGACCGTGGATTTGTCAATTTTAAAATTGCGGGGCGGGGAATGCCGGTGGATTATGTAAAAGAGTCCTATTTGTATTTTCTGGTAAAGGATGAAGAACGTGATTTTATACGTGGCAAAATAGACAGCCTTCTGCAGCAGGTTAAGAAGGCTGCACCGGCAAAGACGGTTCCGAATAAGGCAGCGACCAAAGGAATTATGCACTATTCGGATCCGAATAAAAAAGGAAATCCGATGAAAGGAGTTCCTGTCAGAAAAAAATAAAGGTGCAGAGTATCAAAGAGAATCAAAGGGAGGCGTGATTCATGGTGGCCAAGGGCACATCCGCAAAACAGCATTATGGTTTTATCAGTATGTCATTGCTGCTTCTTCTCTGCCTTGGAGGCTGTGGGAAGCAACAGGTGGCGCAGCAGCAGATTTCACTGGAGCCGGAGGAAGAACAGGCTTTGTTTGAAACAGTTACGGTAGATTACGGTGATGTGACTCTGAGCCAGAAAATTCAATGTACCTATCGGCAGGTCGAGGATCAGGAGGTTTGTTTTACCGTCAGTGGCAGGATCATAGACCGGATTTATGTCAGCGTTGGAGATATGGTACATAAAGGAGATCTTCTGGCAGAGCTTGAGACAGGGGATCTTGAGGAACAGATTGCGCAGACAGAATATCAGGTTCAGAGAAACAAACTGCTTCTTGACCAGAATGAGAGAAATCTTAAAAATGAAACAGACCAGCTGATGGTGCAGTATACCTATCATACGGAACAGACGAGTGAGGACTGGAGCCGGAAAGAAAAGAGCCTTAAAGAAATAGAAGAACAGCATCGGTATCTGAGAGAAGATTATTCAGATGCAATTGCACTGGGAGAAGCTCAGCTTGCCGTATGGCAGAAGCAGCAGGACGAAAGTCGTGTATATGCACAGATTGATGGTGTTATTTCATCAATTGAAAGAGACCTGGAGGGTTCTGTATGCGTAAAGGATGAGCCTGTAATGACCATTATCGATACCTCAGAATGCCTGTTTGAAACCCAGAAAGAGGAATACGCCTCTTTTTTTAAAGAAAATGAACCGGTATCAATGACCGTGTCCATCGGAACAGGAAAAGGAGATTATGTGCTGCTCCCTTATGATATGGAGCATTGGGGAGAAACACAGACCTTCTCCATCGAGGAACAGCCGGAAGGAGCAGTACCGGAGGTTGGAGCCACCGGAACGATTTTCCTTATTATGGATCAGAGGGAAAATGTTCTGCGGATACCGTCTGCGGCAGTTCACAACGCGGATGGGAAGGATTACGTATATGTTACCGATGATACCGGAATGCGGAAGGTGACTTATGTGGAAGCAGGGCTTAAGGGAAATGATTATACAGAAATTCTGTCCGGTATTACAGAGGGAGAAAGGGTGATCTTAAAATGATGGGCAAAAGGAATAGCAACTGCAGAAGAATTCTTTCCGTTCTGTGTGCCGTTCTGCTTCTTGCAGGATGTGCTGCGGGAGCTGATAGGCAGGACGCTCCTGCTACAGAAGCATTGTCCGGGGATGTAACTTTGCTGGAACCGGAGGGTACTGCAAGCAACTATGAATATGTCTCCTATAAAAATCTGTATAAATCAGAAGTCTATTCAGCATCGGTAGATTTTCCGGTTACAGAATATGCTTATCCGGATAATCAGACATTTACACATCTGGGAGTCCTTCCGGGCAACAGTGTCAGCGCGGGAGAAGCGTTGATCTACGGAAGCAGCAGAGAACTGGAGAAGCAGATTGAAAATAAACAGAAAAGTATTGAGAAGCAGGAGGAGGATGAGGCGGAGTATGTAGAGATCGCCAATGAGAATCTGGAGCAGCCATTGGAAGATAAGGAATTTTATTACAGACTCTGTCAGGAGTATAAGGACCGCGAACCGGAATTTACACTCTATGGAACCAAATATCAGGATGTCAATATTGAAGTGCAGCTTCTGCAGGAGGAGTTAAAGCAGCATACGGAGCTGTATGAGTTGGACCATAATTATGCGCTTGAAGAACTTCAGAGACTACAGGACAGGAAAGAACAGACAATCCTGAAAGCGACAGCATCCGGTACCGTGGTTGCAATTACCGGTTTCGTGTATGGTGATCAGATCGCATCCAGAACCCCGGTTATTGCAGTCGGAAATTTGGATCAAAAGAAAATACACTGTGATTTTATCAGTAAGGCAGAAATCACAAAGGCTGCTGATGTTTATGCTTTTTTTGATGGAAAGCGCTACGAGATTGAGTATGAACCCATGAAAACCGAGGAATATAACAAGCGTGTGAGGAATGAATCCAGTCTTTACTCCACATTCCGCCTGACAGAAGATTCCGAAGAATTAAAGACGGGCGACTATGGAGTTGTTGTTATGGTCAGTGATAAGAGGGAACATGTCCTTGCGGTATCCAAGGATGCAATACATAAAGACGGAGATGGTAATTTTGTGTATTGTCTGGCAGATGGAAACAGTGTATATACTCCGGTAGTAACCGGTATGACAGACGGGGTATATACCGAAATTGTGTCAGGCCTTAAAGAAGGGGACAGAGTGTTGTCGGGGAATACGATGACTGCTGACAAACAGACCATGAAACTGGAAAAGGGAAGTATTGGGAACAGCTTTGAAGCGGCGGCTTATCTGTATTATCCTTCTTATGAAATTGTGTCGAATCCGATAGAATATGGAACCTGTTATTATGTAGAGAGTCTGGTGCGTAATAACCAGCTGGTAAAAAAAGGAGAGGTACTTGCCAATGTTTATGTAATACCGGATGAGGTTTCCCTGCAGACAAAGGTGACGAGAACGGAACGGATTGATCAGCGTATTTCGGATCTTCAGGAAAAGAATGCAAAAGAGAAGGATAAGAAGAAAAGGAAACAGTTTGACAGGGAAATAAATAAGCTTCAAAAAGAACGGGAAGAACTACAGGAAGAAATCGATCAGATGAAAGCAGATTATTCCCTTAAGGAGCTTTGCTCCCCGACAGACGGCATTGTAGTAGGAATGCCGGATTACCAGGAGGAAAGAGAACTTTATCAGGATCAGACACTATTTATGATCGCAAAGGCAGAACAATGTTATCTGACGGTAAAGGATGAGGGGAATCTGCTGAAGTATGGAATGGAACTGACGGTTACTTATGAAGATAAAGAGGGAAAGAAGAAGACAGCAACAGGGAAAGTGGTTACAACAAATGGTAATTTCCTGAGCAGTGAAATGAGGACGGAAGAAGTTCTGATTCGGCTTCCGGAGGAAATGATCGGAGATATGGCTTTAAGTACAGAGGAAAGTAACGGTTTATGGAGCAGGAGCCGCATGGATGTATCCTGTATTACCAGACAGGTGGAAAATATTCTGTTGGTTCCTAAAAAGGCGGTTACCATGCAGAACGGGCACACCTACGTAAAAGTAAAGCTGGATAATGGAGATGCAACCTATATGAGCTTTGTACCATGTGGCTCGGATCAGGTGAACTATGGAGTGGCAGAAGGCTTGACGGAAGGAATGGAAATATGCTTCGAATAATGTTACAGAAAATATGGCATAAAAAATGGATGAATCTGTGCCTCCTGCTGGGATGTGTACTTTTGATTGCAACGGTGATCTGCTTCCCCCTTTATAAGGATGCAGCATACAACCGGATGCTTCAGGATGAATTTGAGAATGAACTGTTTGAAACTTCCAGATGGCCTGCCGTATTGCGCTTTTCTGTCACAAGCCAGTCCAGAGACAAGGGAGAAGCGATACAGAAACTTGAGAATCTGATGGGAACCCTCTATGATTCGCTCGGTGTAAAGGAAAAGCAGACGATTTCCCACTATTATCTTTTACAGACGGATGCAGTATCCCTGATGAATCGGGATGATGTGTCAGGGATATCGACACGGCTTGGGTTTATGACCGATCTGGAAGAGCATATCAGAATTGTCAGTGGAGAATGCTATTCCGGGGATGGACTTACGCCGGATGGCGCAATCGAAGTAGTGGTGAGTCAGGCCTGTATGGTGAGCCAGAAACTGCTGGTAGGAGAAACACTTGCTTTTGACCGCGTTTATGATGCGGATGGTGAACCGATACGCATCTATATTAAAGGTGTTTATGTTGAGGATGACAATGAGGATTATTACTGGCAGGAGCACATTGGTGAGAAAAGCGGCTACTGTCTGATGAGTGAGAAGCTGTTCCGTGAGCTGTTTATGGGAGATTATATTGAGAAATACACCCTTAACGGTAAGGTTTATGCTCTGTTTGATTATCAGGGGATTCAATATACGGATGTGCCCAATATTGTGGAGTACACCAGCTATCTTACGGAGAAAAGCATGTACCGGGTGGCCACGGAACGGCCGGGATATCAGAATATTCTGGAGGAATATATTAAGAAAGAAACCAAAATCCGTGCTACACTTACCATACTCCAGATCCCGGTTCTGATTATGCTGGCAGCTTTTCTGTTTATGATTTCCGGACAAATGTATCAGATGGAAAAAAACGAAATTTCTGTTATTAAAAGTCGTGGAAGCTCCGGCGGACAGATTTTCAGATTATATCTTTATCAAAGCATTTTCCTTACACTGCTTGGAGGAATACTTGGGGTTCCCCTGGGTATGATTTTCAGCCGTGCACTTGGATCGGCCAGAAGCTTTCTTGAGTTTACCGGAGTTTCGCGGCTTACGGTGCACTTTGGAAAGGAGGCGCTGGTGTATACGCAGGCTGCCATGGCGGCAGTTTTGTGCATCATGACGATTCCGGCAATACGCCATAGCAAGGTGTCCATTGTTCATTTGAAACAGCAGAATTCGGTAAAGAGAAAATATCTTTGGGAGAGGCTGTATCTTGACGTGATTCTGACCGCAGTTTCCCTTTATGGATTTTATTCATTCCATAAAAGTGAAGCACAGATTGAGGAAAGCGTGCTGATGGGAGAATCACTGGATCCGCTTTTGTATATTAGTTCTTCACTGTTTATATTGGGACTTGGTTTGTTGTTTTTACGCATTCAGCCGTATCTGGTGCAACTGATTTATCTGCTTGGGAAGAATCATTGGAAGAGTGCAAGCTACGCTTCCTTTATGGAAAACCGTAAGAATGGACGTAAACAGCAGTTTATTATGCTGTTCCTGATTCTGACGATTTCACTTGGAATGTATCATGCCACCATAGCAAGGACGATTTTGCAGAATGCGATTGAGAATGCCGAATATCTGGATGGAGCGGATATCATTATTAAGGAGGTATGGAGCGATAACAGTTCACTTGCTTCTGAAAATCCGGATGTGGAATTTATGTATTATGAGCCGGATTTTGGGAAGTATGCTTCGCTTGACTGTGCACGGAGCTATACCAGGGTTATCTGTGATGACCAGGCATATATGACATCCGGTTCCCGTAAAAAAGATATTATTACATTGATGGGGATTCACACCAGGGAATTTGGTGAGAATACGGCTCTTGACAAACAGCTTTTGGGAAAAGAATATTATGAATTATTGAATAAACTGGCAATAGAGGAAGATGGAATACTGGTTTCTGCCAATTTTCGGGATAAGTTAGGATATAAGGAGGGAGATTCCCTGTCCTTTTATGATAACAGGAAAAATCCGGGAACAGGAAAAATAGTAGGTTTCTTCGACTTTTTTCCCGGGTATGCACCGGTCAAAATGGGGCTGAATCCAGATGGAACAGCATATTCGGAGGATCACTATATGGTAGTTGCCCATTATGCGTCTTTGTGCCAGAAGTGGGGAGTGACTCCGTATGAGGTGTGGATTACCCTGAGGGGGGACAGTGACAGTTCGGAAATAACCGGATGGCTGCAGGAGTATGATGTAAAGCTTTCTAAATATATAAATAGAGACAAGGATATAGAGTCTGCTATCTGTGATCCCCTGCTGCAGGGAACGAACGGGGTGCTTACCATGGGATTTATTGTAACCATTCTGTTGTGCGCGGTCGGTTATCTGATTTACTGGATTATGTCGGTGCGGTCACGGGAAATGATTTTCGGAGTCCTGCGTGCCTGCGGTATGCATAAGGGTGAGCTGATTCATATGCTGCTGAACGAACAGATCTTTTCGGGCGTGTTTTCCATTCTGGCGGGAGTTGGAATCGGAAAGCTCACTTCGAAAATGTATGTCCCTATGGTACAGATTGCTTATGCGGCATCCAATCAGGTGCTTCCGATGAAGCTGATTACGGATCCTGCGGATATGCTGCGGCTCTATGGTGTAATTCTGTTTGTGGTTGTTTTGTGCCTTGCTGTACTTATGGCTTTGTTATTTAAGCTGAATATAACCAATACATTAAAACTGGGTGAGGAATAATTGTTATACCGTCCAGGACGGTCAGGAAAGGTTTGAAATGAGTGTAATGATTGAGATGGAGCATATTAACCGGATTTTTCCTGTTCCGGGAGGAACGTTTCAGGCATTGAAGGATATTGATGCGCAGATTGATGAGGGAACCTTTACCATTCTGAAAGGCAGATCCGGTTCCGGAAAGACCACGCTGCTAAATATTATCGGGGCATTAGACCTTCCAACGAGCGGCAGAATCTGTATGGAGGGAAAGGACCTTACCACAATGTCGGAATATGAGAGAGAAGAGCTGCGGCGTAAGCAGATGGGCTATGTATTTCAGGCGGTTTCCCTGATTCCTGCCATGAATGCCTTTCAGAATGTGGAGTTTTCCATGCGGCTTAGTGGCGTGAAATCTCCGGGGGAACGACAGGAAAGAGTAGAGGAATGTCTGAAAATGGTCGGGCTTGGAAACCGTATGACGCATATGCCTGCAGAAATGTCCGGTGGGGAACAGCAGCGTGTGGCTATTGCGCGGGCCTTTGCACACCGCCCCAGACTGATCCTTGCGGATGAACCGACAGCAGAGCTTGATAGTGCCATGGCTGCAGAGATCACCCGCATTTTTCGGGAAATGACGCGTAAGGAAGGCATTACCGTGGTGATGACGACACACGATGTCGGACTGATGGGAGCCGGAGACCAGATTATCGAGCTTGAGAACGGTGGGCGTATTTATAGTTAGAGAATATGGCACAGATTATGAGGAGCAAAAAGGCGGAGAAAACAGAATGGCTGAAGCTATGGTGCAGGCAGAGAGCCTGGTGAAAATTTATAAAACAAAGGAAACAGAGGTCATGGCATTGCAGGGATTGGATCTGACCATTGAATGCGGTGAGCTGACTGCCATAATCGGAAACAGCGGAAGTGGCAAGTCAACGTTTCTTAACATGATTGGAGGACTGGACCGTCCGACTGTCGGTTCCCTGCAGGTGTGTGGAAGGAATCTGTTTACCATGACCGAGAAGGAGCTTGTGCTGTATAAGCGCAATACTGTAGGATTTGTATGGCAGAATAACGCACGGAATCTCCTGCCTTATCTGTCTTCGATCGAAAATGTGATGCTGCCGATGTATCTGTCCTCGACCCGGAATAAAAGGGAAAAGGCAATGGAGCTTTTAGAGCGGGTAGGTATGGCACATAAGAAGAACAGCCGTCTGCAGATGCTTTCCGGAGGGGAACAGCAGCGGATTGCCATTGCGATTGCCCTTGCCAATTCCCCGCAGCTATTGCTTGCAGATGAACCGACAGGAAGTGTGGATGCAAAGACAGCGGATTATATTTTTGACGTGTTTACGGAGCTGAACAAAGAAGGACAGACGATTCTTATTGTCACGCATGATGTGGCGCTTTCCAGGAAGGTAAGGCGTGTCGTGGCGATCCGGGATGGCAAGATCAGCAGTGAACGTGTCCTGAAAGAAAAATATGCAGACCGTCTGAAGGAAAGCAATATCGACTGGCATACCGAGGAAACGCAGGAGGAATTTGCAATTGTGGATAAGGCAGGCCGCGTGCAGATTCCGGCAGAGCTCCTCAAAGAGATCGGACTTAAGGATAATAAGGTGAGTGTGGCGGTAAAAGATGGAAAAGTGGTTTTGAGCCGGCCACAGAATGTGGAAGATGATACAAAAGCAGGAACTGAATAAACCGTACGGGAGATAAAAGAACCCGGTTCACCGTTTCGTGAACCGGGTTCTGCGCGGAGTTGGAGGGATTCGAACCCTCGTGCCCCGGAGGGCAAACGCATTTCGAGTGCGCCCCGTTATGACCGCTTCGATACAACTCCATATTTATCCATAACAAATCTTATTATAATGTTTCTTGTGCGGCAAGTCAAGGTTGTAGTATGTCATAAAAATGGTGTATACTGTAAATAAAACAGAAGAAAACACAGGAGGGGGTCTGCAATGATGAGAATTGGTTTGTTGACAAGCGGTGGTGACTGTCAGGCATTGAATGCCGCAATGAGAGGTGTGGTAAAGTGCCTTACCAATGGTGAGGAGGATGTCGAGATTTATGGTTTCCTGGAAGGGTACCGCGGATTGATTTACGGAAATTTCCGAATGCTTTCCGGCTCTGACTTTTCCGGAATCCTGACCAAGGGCGGAACGATCCTTGGAAGCTCCAGAACACCGTTTAAAACCATTACAGACCCCGATGAAAATGGATTAAATAAAGTAGAAGCCATGAAGCAGAACTATTATAAGCTTCGCCTTGACTGTCTCGTGATCCTTGGCGGTAATGGCACGCATAAGACAGCCAATCTGCTTCGTCAGGAAGGATTGAATATCGTTACTCTTCCAAAGACGATTGACAATGACCTTTGGGGAACCGATATGACCTTTGGGTTCCAGAGTGCCGTCAACATTGCAACTGAATGTATCGACTGTATTCATACCACAGCCGCTTCCCATGGACGTGTATTTATTGTGGAGGTGATGGGACACAAGGTTGGATGGCTGACATTGAATGCCGGTATGGCAGGCGGAGCAGACATCATTCTGATCCCGGAGATTCCTTACGATATTGACAAGGTAGTTGCAGCCATCAATGACCGTCATAAAAAGGGCAGCAAATTTACCATTCTTGCCGTAGCCGAGGGTGCTATTTCAAAGGAAGATGCAAAGCTCAGCAAGAAAGAATACAAAGAGAAAATGAAGAACTACAAGTTCCCGTCAGTTTCCTATGAACTGGCAGCACAGATTCAGGAAAGAACCGGACAGGAAGTACGTGTGACTGTTCCGGGACATACCCAGAGAGGTGGAAGTCCCTGCCCGTATGACCGTGTCTTTGCAAGCCGCCTGGGTGCTGAGGCAGGGGAACTCATCTTAAAGGGTGAGTATGGATTTATGGTTGGCTACAAGAACCGTGAGGTTGTCAAGGTTCCACTTGAGGATGTAGCCGGTAAGCTGAAGATGGTATCTCCGGATGCTTCGATTATCCGTGAAGCAAAGCATCTTGGCATCAGCTTTGGCGATTAAGCAGGTTAAGGAAGGAAAGACAGACCGATGTCTTATACAGCGTTATATCGAAAGTTTCGTCCGACGGTATTTGAAGATGTGAAGGGACAGGAACATATTGTCACAACATTAAAGAACCAGATCAGAAGCGGGCGGACTTCTCATGCCTATCTGTTCTGCGGAACCCGTGGAACCGGTAAGACCACAATTGCCAAGATCTTTGCGAAAGCGGTCAATTGTGAGCATCCGGTGGATGGCAGTCCGTGTGGGGAATGTGCGATCTGCAGATCCATTGCAGCAGGAACCAGCATGAATGTAATCGAGATTGATGCGGCATCCAACAATGGCGTGGACAGTATCCGGCAGATTGTCGAAGAGGTGAATTATTCTCCGGCAGAAGGGAAATACAAGGTTTATATTATTGACGAGGTTCATATGCTTTCCATCGGAGCGTTCAATGCGCTTCTGAAAACATTGGAGGAACCTCCGGCCTATGTCATCTTTATTCTGGCAACCACAGAAGTGCATAAGATTCCGATTACGATTCTGTCACGCTGCCAGCGTTACGATTTCCGACGGATTTCCATTGATACGATTGCAGACCGTCTGAAAGAACTGACACAGAAGGAGCAGGTGCAGATCGAGGAAAAGGCAGTCCGTTATATTGCCAAGGTGGCAGACGGCTCCATGCGTGATGCCTTGAGTCTGCTCGATCAGTGTATAGCTTTTTATTTTGAACAGGAATTAACTTATGATAAAGTACTGGATGTTCTGGGTGCGGTAGATACCGGGGTGTTCAGCCGTATGCTGCGTGAGATCCTGAAAGGTGATGCGGCAGCAGCCTTGGGCGTCTTACAGGACATCGTTCTGCAGGGAAGGGAGCTTTCCCAGTTTGTTACGGATTTTGCATGGTATCTGCGTAACCTTCTGCTGATTAAATCTGCGGACGGCGTAGAGGATATCATTGATGTGTCGTCAGATAATCTGGTGCGGCTTAAGGAAGAAGCAGAGCTTGCGGAGAATGATACGATTATGAGGTACATCCGCATCCTGTCTGAGCTTTCCGGACAGATCCGTTATGCAACCCAGAAACGGATCCTCATTGAAATGGCGATTATTAAATTGTGCCGTCCTGCCATGGAAACGGACACTGCCTCTTTGGCCGACCGCATTCGACAGGTAGAAGAAAAGCTGGAAAAGGGCATCCCGATAATGGCAGTAAATCCGGGGGCGGGCAGCAGCTCCGTTCCGGGGAATGGAACAGCTCCTTTGCAGGGGGGAGAGAAACCGGTGGGAAAAGCCGAGCTTCCCAAAGCAATTCCGGAGGACATTCAGAATGTGGTAAGCCGCTGGTCCAGGATTGTGGATGAAACCGCAAATCCAATGAAATCTTATTTAAAAAATGCCTATCCGAGTCTTTCAGGTGACGGAAAGCTGCTGGTTGTGGTACAGGATGGTTTGCCATCCGACTACTTCAAACGGCAGGAAAACCGGGATCAGCTTAAGGCAGTCATCGGCAGTGTGACCGGTAAGGATATGGAGATCATCATACAGAGTGCCGAGAATGGCAGAAATCCGGAAGATCTTTATCCGGATCTGACGCGGCTTGTGGATCAGACAATCGATATGGAAATTGAAGAACTGGATGAAATTCCCGGAAATTTTGAATAGATGTTACCGGAATGGGGTACGAGTGAACAGTAACAACAGAGGAAGACCTGTCGGTGCTGCGCAGAAGTTGTGGTTGAAATTTGTGTACAGATAATAGTACAATGTAACAGTATGTTATAGCAGTATATTTTAAGAAAGGTTTGGTACATTAAATGGCAAAACGTGGAGGATTTCCGGGCGGCATGGGTATGCCCGGTAATATGAATAATCTGATGAAGCAGGCACAGAGAATGCAGCGTCAGATGGAAGAAAGTCAGAAAGAATTAGAAACAAAGGAATTTACAGCGAAAGCAGGCGGCGGAGCTGTGGAGGTTACCGTAACCGGCAGGAAGGAAGTTACGAAGGTGAAGCTTTCCCAGGAAGTTGTAGATCCGGATGATGTGGAAATGTTAGAGGATCTTGTAATGGCAGCAACGAATGAAGCACTTCGTATGGCAGAGGATGCCAATGCAGAGGTGATGAACAAAATGACCGGTGGTTTGGGAGGAGGACTTCCCTTCTAATGGACTTGTATAGCGGGCATATGAACAAGTTAATAGAGGAGCTTGCAGGGCTCCCGGGAATTGGAAGCAAGTCTGCCCAGCGACTTGCTTTTCATTTGATGAACATGCCGGCAGATAAGGTCAGACACCTGACGGACACGGTGTGGGAAGCAAGGCAGAATGTATGCTATTGTAAGGAATGCTTTACCATGACCGATCGGGAAATCTGCCCGGTCTGTGCCAATCCCAACCGGGATCACGGAACCATCATGGTTGTGGAGACAACCCGTGATCTGGCAGCCTATGAGAAGACCGGAAAATACGAAGGGGTTTATCATGTATTGCATGGTGCCATCTCGCCCATGCTGGGAATCGGACCGAATGAGATTAAGCTGAAGGAACTGATTGCCCGTCTGGAAGGTCCGGTTAAGGAGGTTATTATTGCAACCAATTCCAGCCTGGAAGGGGAAACAACCGCAATGTACATCAGCAAGCTGGTGAAGCCTACCGGAATTAAAGTAACCAGAATTGCAAGTGGAGTTCCTGTAGGTGGAGATCTTGAATACATTGATGAGATCACTTTGCTGCGTGCATTGGATGGACGTGTTGAATTGTAGCTGTAAACAGTGGTTTTTCAACGGGTCTGGAAATGTGACGGCAATTATGATAAAAGAGTAACTGTGAAAACAGGAATCAGTTAAAACAAACAGGGAGGTAGTAGTATTATGGGAGTATCCAAAGAATTATTTGGAAAAACAAAGGAAGGACAGGAAATTTACAAGTACTGGCTGTCGAACAGTAAGGGCATGAAAGCGGGCATTATTAATTATGGTGCAATTCTTGTGAATTTATTTGTTCCGGACAAAGAAGGAAATACAGAAGATATTGTATTGGGATATGATCATCTTGAGGATTATTTTACGAACGGCAGCTTTTTTGGAGCAACCATAGGACCGAATGCAAACCGTATCGGGAATGCATCCTTTACCTTAAACGGTGTGAAATATCAGCTGGCTGTGAATGATGGAGCGAATAATTTACATAGTGATTACGAAAAAGGATATCACAAGAGAGTATATGATGTGACCGAAGGAACAGACAGCGTAACCTTTGCAATAACTGATGCAGACGGCTCCATGGGCTTCCCCGGAAACAAAACCGTTCAGGTGACTTATACCCTGACCGAAGAGAATGAACTTAAGCTGCATTATGAAGCGGAAAGTGATAAGGATACCATTATCAACATGACCAATCACAGCTACTTTAATCTGGCAGGCCATAAGGCAGGCAATATGGAAGACACGCTTCTGGAGATCAGGGCATCCCGTTATACGCCGATCGTAGCAGGAGCGATTCCGACAGGAGAGCTTGCACCGGTAGCAGGAACCGTATTTGACTTTACAACAGCCAGGAAGATCGGACAGGATATTGCAAAAGACGAAGAGCAGCTTACCATGGTTCACGGGTATGACCATAACTGGGTACTGGATCATTATGATGGAAAAATACGTGAAATTGCTACAGCGGTGGAAAGCACCGGTAAGCGTACGATGAAGGTATACACTGATCTTCCGGGAGTACAGTTCTATGCAGGAAACTGTATCAGCCCGTGCACGGGTAAGGACGGGGCAGAATATGGACCGAGATGCGGCTTCTGTCTGGAAACACAGTATTATCCGGATACAGCCAACAAGCCGGAATTCCCGCAGGCTGTATTTGGACCTTCCAGAAAATATGAAACAACAACCATTTATCAGTTTTGTTAGGTGACAGGTTCGATGGCAAACATCCGTGACTATTTAAAAGAAAGAGAAAAAAGACAGGGAAATCCCCAGCTAATCAACTACAAGGAAAAAATCCGTGGGCATAAGCTTACGGTTTTTTACCGTGTGGTACTGGCTGTTGTTGTAGTGGCAGCGGTTATTGCATTTCTGGTTATAGCCTGGAGAGACAAGGTATTTACCTCCTGCGATACCATTGCTACCGTTCCTGTTACAATTGTACAGGGAACAAAAACAGAAGATCTTGATGGCAATATTCTTTTTTATAGTAAGGATGGTGCCAGCTGTATGGATAACAAAGGCAAGGCAATCTGGAACCAGTCTTATGAAATGCAGTCTCCTATTTTATCCATCTCAGGTGCAGTCTGTGCACTGGGAGATTATAATGGAAGAGAAATATATGTCTGCGATAAGAACGGGATCCGTGGAACCGTCAATACGAACCTTCCGATCCGGAGCTTAAGTGTTGCGGAAAACGGAGTTGTGGCAGCTGTCCTTGATGATTCCAGTGCCACACGTATTAATGTATATAATGGAAACTCCAATACAGACGAAGCAATTGTACATGCCAAGGTTTCCATGGATAAAAGTGGATATCCGATTTCAGTATGTATGAGTCCGAATGGCAGAATTATGATGGTTTCCTATTTCTTTATGGATAGCGGAAGCATGAAATCCTCCATTGCATTCTATAATTTCGGTGAGGTGGGTGAAAACCAGACCGATAATTACGTCAGTGGTTATGATTATCTGAATACGGTTGTGCCCTATGTGCAGTTTATGAACAACAGTGCGGCCTTTGCTGTTTCCGATGACCGGATTATTTTCTTTTCCGGATCGGAAAAACCGACCGTTGTAGCAACGAGTCTTTTTGATGATGAGGTTATCGGGGTCTATCATAACAGTGATTATGCAGGCGTTGTCTTCCGTGATGCAACAGGAGAAGCCTCTTACCGGCTCGATGTATACAGTGCATCCGGAAATAAGATTCATACACAGCTTCTGGATATGGAATATTCGGATATTATATTTCATAAAGAACAGGTCATTATCTATAACAGTGAATCCTGTCAGATTACCAATATCCGTGGTGCGGATAAATTCGTAGGAAGCTTTGAAAAACCGGTTTCGCTGCTTCTTCCAACGGCCTCTGCCTACCGTTATGGATTAGTGACCAGCGATTCCATTGACGTGATGGAGTTAAATTAATATGGATATTTATTTTTATCTTGCGGTTGCAGGAATTATAATCATAATTTCATGGCGTATGGTCTCGGGCTTCCGGAAAGGAATGGTACAGGAAATTCTTTCCCTTATTGCCATGGTCGTTGCCGGATTCTGTGCCTATCTGCTTCTCGGAGCGGTTGGCAGTTACTTAAACAGGGAGATCGGACGGCTGATTCAGATTATCATATTACTTCTCATTGTATGTATAGTCTATAAGCTGGCGAATCTGATCTTTACATCCATCAGTCTGGTATCGAGGCTTCCGCTAATCCGGAGCGCAGATAAACTGTTCGGGGCAGTATTTGGAATTCTGGAAGGAATCATTATTACTGGTTATATCCTATATTGGTTGAAAAACTGGGGGCTATCCGTTTTGGGATAGTCCTTTCACTTTGTAAAAAGGAAGTAAAGAATTTTTTGTTTTTGTTATTGACAGACTGCTAAGACTAATGCTATTATAAAAGTCCACCGAGCAAGGGTGGTCAACGAGTAAGAAAAAGTTGAAAAAAGTTTAAAAAAAAGTGTTGACAATGCAAAACACACATGATATTATATCAGAGTTGCGTCAAGCAAAAGCAACACAAAAGAAACAAAGCACCTTGACAATCAAACAGCAATGCAACCCTGAA
>ENA-UOJJ01000106-UOJJ01000106.1-human-gut-metagenome-genome-assembly--contig:-CS66-NODE-106-length-142457-cov-14.977578_pt1 | contig 142457 bp, 120 predicted proteins | sample MGYA00242343_ERZ723890 | MGnify/ENA metagenome assembly ERZ723890
GAACACAGAAGTTAAGCTCACAAGCGCCGACAATACTTGGCGGGTGACTGCCCGGAAAGATAGGTAATGCCAACATTAGAAAAGCTCCATCCGATTGGATGGAGCTTTTTCGTTATGCTCCGGAAAGGAACTGCACAAACCCGGGCGTTGTTGCATATCCTGACCAGAGGTGATATTTTGGCTATCGTGAGAACCGATGTACCAATGACCTCCGCGCTTTGCGAGGAAACCATATTGAAGCTGGTGGATACATATCCCTTTCTGCGGACAGAGGTGCTGACGACAACGGCGTTTGGACGGCCGGTGCGAACACTAACCGCCGGGGAGGGCGATCGGAAGGTGATCTATTCCGCTGCCCACCACGCCAACGAGTGGATCACTACGCCGTTGATTCTGAAATTCATAGAGGAGCTTGCGGAGGCGGTTCAGAATCAGGGGCGGCTTTACGGTGTGGAAGCCCGGAACATTGTCCGGGCGGCGACCATTTATACCGTGCCGATGGTTGACCCGGACGGCGTGGATCTGGTCACGGGAGCGATCGAAACCGGGACATTGCAGTACGCGGCGGCGCAGCGACTGTCGGATAACTACCCGCAGATCCCGTTTCCGGAGGGGTGGAAGGCAAATCTATTAGGTGTGGACCTGAACTTGCAGTATCCGGCGGGATGGCTGCGGGCGCGGGAGATCAAGTTCTCTCAGGGCTATACCAGACCGGGGCCACGGGATTATGTGGGCCGCGCGCCGCTGAATCAGCGGGAGTCTATTGCACTGGCAGATTTCACCCAGGAAATCGATCCGGCGCTGGTTCTGGCTTACCACACCCAGGGAAAGGTGATTTACTGGCAGTTTCAGGATTACGCGGTTCCCGGTGCCCGGGAATTGGGGGAGGAATTTGCGCGGCTCAGCGGTTATGAGCTGGCGGATACGCCCTATGAATCCAGTTTTGCAGGGTATAAGGACTGGTTCATCCAGAAATTCCGCCGGCCGGGGTATACCATCGAGGCCGGTTCCGGGCAGAATCCCTTGCCCATCGAGCAGTTCCCGGAAATCTACCGGGACAATCTGGGAATTCTGGTGACGGCGGCGCTGGGGTTACCACATTAGGAATGGTTTTCTTCCCGCATTCTTACACGCCTACGTCCATGCGGGACTCGAGAACCATGCTGTCCCCGGTGAGCGGATGGGTGAATTCCAGCCGATGGGCGCAGAGCATCTGATAGGACAGTCCCAGTCCGTTGGAAAATCGGCGGGATTCTTCCGTGCCGTACTGTGGGTCACCCAGAATCGGGAAGCCCATGTAGGCACAGTGTACCCGCAGCTGGTGGGTGCGGCCTGTCACCGGGCACAGCGCAAGCTTGCAGATTTGTCCGTCCCGGTGAAGCACCTCAAATTCCGTCACGGAGGGCTTGCCCTCGGGGCTGACCTGCCGCAGAAGGCTGGGAAGGGGCAGGCGGGCAATGGGGGCGTCGATCACACCGGTATCCGTGTCGGGGCCGCCGAAGGTGAGAGCGTGGTAGGTTTTCTTCACCGCCGCGTCCTGGAGAAGGGCGTGAAGATGGGCGTTCTTTGCCAGCAGGACGATGCCAAAGGTGTCCCTGTCCAGCCGGGTCACGGGATGAAAGGCGGATTTCTCACCGCTTCTGCGGTAGTAACCGGCCACGAGATTGGCAAGGGTTCCCTGATTCGTCGCCCGGGAGGGATGAATCAGCATACCGGCGGGCTTATCCACCACCAGTATGCCCTCGTCCTCGTAAAGAACCGTCAGTTCGCCATCCTCGGCGGGGTATTCCGGCTCCGGCTCGTCTAAGCGGACGGTGATCACGTCCCCCGGCTGAACGGGGTAATTTGTATGTTGGGGAAGTCCGTTGACGCGGATACCGTCGCCCCATTTCAGGTGATTCATCAGGCCGGAGGACATGTTCAGTTCCCGGCGCAGAAAGGAAGAAAGCCGTCCGCTCCGGGCGGCGGTATGGGTCAGTTCCATGAGACGGCCTCCTTAAGAATTTTGGCAGGAAAGTGTTAACAGTTTGTTCATATCTCACCATGTTCCCCGTGATATAATTGGGAAAAAGGAGGGATTTCATGAGAAGACTGGCCGGATGGACGCTGCTTTTCGTATTCGTTCTGAGTCTTTTCGGGTGCGGAAAAACCGGGGGCGATATGCGCGTCAGGGGGATCGACTCCGAAATTTATACCGATGAAGACTACCTGGCCGCCGTGCAGGCGGTGATCGCCGGATTCCGGGATTTTCAGGGCTGCACGCTGAAGGAAATCTCCTACGCCGGGGACGAAACCGTCCGCAAGGAGCAGGAATACATTCTGGGTTTCGGGGATTACGACGAGGGAATCGTCCTGCTGTCCTCCTTCACCGTGGATGAACACGGCGGCGACGGCTCTTTGGAACCGAACGGCACCTACACCCGCTGGGGCTGGTATCTTGCCAGAAAGAACGGCGGAAAGTGGAACATCGTAACCTGCGGTTACGGCTGAGCACAATCGTAAAAAGCCCGCTTCATCAAGAAGCGGGCTTTTATACTCAGTTCAGAGCGGCCTTGGCCTTATTCACAACGGCGGCAAATGCGGCGTTGTCCTGAATCGCCATCTCAGACAGGCTCTTGCGGTTCATCTCAATACCGGCCTTCTTCACACCGTTCATGAAGGTGGAGTAGTTCATGCCGTAGGGAGCGACAGCAGCGCTGATACGGGTGATCCACAGGCGGCGGTAGTCACGCTTCTTCTGCTTGCGGCCAGCAAAAGCGTAGTTGCCGGACTTCATGACCTGCTGCTTGGCCATCTTGAAGTGCTTGGACTTGGAACCCCAGTAGCCCTTTGCCAGCTTCAGGGTAGCGTTTCTTCTCTTGCGCGTCATCATCGCGCCTTTCACTCTAGCCATTTCTCAGTATCCTCCTTCTGCCTTACTTGTAGGGAATCATTTTCTTGATTGCGTCCACATTGGTCATATCGGCATAAGCGGTCGCACGCAGATGGCGGGTACGCTTGGTAGTCTTCTTGGTCAGAATGTGGCTCTTGTAGGCGCGGGCTCTCTTCACCTTACCGGTCTTGGTCAGGTTGAATCTCTTCTTCGCACCGCTGTGGGTTTTCAGCTTGGGCATAGGTAGGTTCTCCTTCCGTAATCTAGTATATCGTGGTTGCGTTATTTGCTGTTCTTGGGGGTCAGGAACATTGCCATAAAGCGGCCTTCCAGCTTGGGGTTTTTCTCCATGCCGGCAATTTCAGAGCAGCTCGCGGCGAAGTCCATCAGCAGCTTCTCGCCCAGGTTGGTGTGCGCCATCTCGCGGCCGCGGAAGCGGACGCTGACCTTGACGCGGTTGCCGTCGTTCAGGAATTTCTGAGCGGCCTTGACCTTGGTGTTGAAGTCATTGGTATCGATGCTGGGACTCATGCGGATTTCCTTGATCTCCACGACCCGCTGGTTCTTCTTGGCTTCCTTCTCCCGCTTCTTCTGATCGAAGCAGAATTTGGAATAGTCCATGATCTTGCAGACGGGAGGGGTCGCGTTGGGAGAGATCTTCACTAAGTCCATGCCCTGTTCTTCTGCCATGGCATTGGCCTGAGCGGAGGACATAATCCCCAGCTGTGCGCCGTCGGCGCCGATGAGCCGGATCTCCTTGTCCCGGATTTCCTCGTTGAGCTGATGATCTAATTTTGCGATGGTAAGCACCTCCATTAACAACAAAAAAGCGGATGCCAAAGCACCCGCACCAACCCCACCTGACCCTCGCGGGAAAAGTGGAATATGAACCGTTTCGCGTCTGCTGACGGTGAGGCGGATGTTCAGCCTTCTTTATCACCCGGATATTCTAGCATGGTTCAGGGCGGTTGTCAAGAGAAATTTTCTCCCCGGAAAAGACAGATTGTTTTCATAAAATAATCTAAAGAACACTATTGACAATCAAATGACCATGTGATACAATCAAAGAACGGAAGAGAGGAGGAAAACATCATGCAGTGGACAATTCCCGGTACGACCCTTTTAGGGCAGCGGGAGGACGCAGACCGGGTGGACAGCGTATTTAGGGCGCTTTTTCTGGCGGGCGGACTGACCCTCAGTCAGGTGTCCGGCATCGCCGGACTGGAGCCCTACACCGTTCAGAACTGGGTCAAGCGGGGCTTTCTTCAGCCGCCCCGGGGAAAGCGCTACGATATGGAGCAGGTCTGCCGCATCCTGAACATCAATTTGCTCAAGGGGGCGCTGACGCTGGAGCAGGGCTGCCAGCTGATCTCCTACATCAACGGCGACCTGACCGACGAAAGCGACGATCTGATCGACGACACCCTTCTGTATTTCTACTTCGTCCGTCTGGCAGCCCGGGCGCAGGACTTGGGGAACAAGGATGTCTGGGACGTTGCCCTGAAAGAGGTGACGGCGGGCTACCGCGAGCCGATTCCCGGCGCGAGGGAGAAGCTGGAAAGGGTGCTGAAGGTAATGCTCACCGCATGGCTGGCCGGCCGGCTGAAAGCTCAGGCGGAGCAGATGCTGACGGAACTATCAATTTAAAAGGAGAATAAAGCAATGGATGAAAACGGAACCTACAGCTGGCCGGGCGGCCAGAATACAAGGCCAAAGAAAAAGCCGGACTTTAAGCGAGCCGGACGCACCGTGATCGCCGTCGCGGCAGCGCTGCTGGTGCTGGCCGTCGCGCTCACCTGCTTCTATACCGTGGACGATAAGCAGCAGGCGGTGGTCACGACTTTCGGCAAGGTCACGGACGTCACCGAGGCGGGCGTCCACTTCAAGCTCCCTCTGGGCATCCAGAAGGTGGAGAAGGTGGACGTGAATGTCTATCAGAAGATCGAGCTGGGCTATTCCAGCAGCGGAAACAGCTACGAGGTCAACGACAGCGAAAGCACCATGATCACCGGCGACTACAACATCGTCAACGTGGACTTTTTCGTGGAGTACAAAATTTCTGACCCGGTGCAGTACCTGTATTCCTCCAATGAGCCGGAACTGATCCTGCGCAACCTGATCCAGAGCCAGATCCGCAACGTGGTGGGTTCCTCCAGCGTGGACGCCGTTCTTACCGACGGCAAGGAGGGCATTCAGATGCAGGTCAAGGAGCTGGTCACGGAGATCCTGAAGGAATATGACATCGGCCTGACGCTGGTGGACGTAAAGATTCAGGACGCCGAGCCGCCCACGCAGGAGGTCATAGAAGCCTTCAAGGCCGTGGAGACCGCCAAGCAGCAGGCGGAGACGGTTATCAACGATGCCAAAGCCTATCAGAACGCCCAGCTGCCGCAGGCGCAGGCTCAGGCCGACCAACTGATCCAGAACGCGGAATACCTGAAACAGAAGCGCATCAACGAAGCCATTGAGAAGGTGGCCATGTTTGAGGCCATGTATTCCGAGTATGCCCAGAACCCCGCCATTACCCGCACGAGAATGTATTACGAGGCCATTTCTCAGGTGCTGCCCGGTGTGAAGCTCTACATCAACACCGGCGGTCAGGGCGGCGATGTCCAGATGCTCCTGCCGCTGGAATCTCTGGCGGGAACCGAAGGAGGTAACGCAAAATGAAGAAAAAGGGAATTTTGATCGTGCTGCTGGTGCTGGCGTTGATACTGGCTGCCGGCTCCATGTTTACCGTGGCCGAGGACGAGTATGCCTGCACGGTACGGTTTTCCAAGATCATCGACACCACCAGTGAAGCGGGGCTGCACTTCAAGCTGCCCTTTGTGGACAGCGTAAAGTATTTCACCGATGCTACCCAGCTCTATGACATTCCGCCCTCCGAGGTACTGACTTCCGACAAGCAGAACATGACCGTGGACTGCTACATTCTGTGGAGAATTTCCGACCCCAAGCTGTTCTACCAGACCCTCGGCTCCACGGCCAAGGCGGAGGAACGGCTGGACGCTATCACCTACAGCGCCCTGAAAACCGACATGGGCACGCTGGCGCAGGCGGACATCATCAACATGAACGACGGCGCTGAGCGCAACACCATTTATGACGACATCACCGTCAAGGTGGACGCCGCGGCCAAGTCCTACGGCATCCATGTGGAGGACGTAAAGATCAAGCGCTTTGACCTGCCGGAAAGCAACCTGAACGCGGTCTACGGCCGGATGATCTCCGAGCGGAACCAGATGGCGGAGAAGTATACCGCCGACGGCAACTATGACGCCTCCATCATCCGCAACGACGTGGACAAGCAGGTGAACATCATCGTCTCCGACGCCGAGGCTGCTGCCGCCAAGCTGGAGGCCGAGGGCGAGCAGGAGTACATGCGTCTGCTGGCGGAGGCTTACGACACCCAGGACAAGAAGGACTTCTACGAGTTCTCTCTGGCGCTGGACGCTCTGAAGGCCAGCCTGAACGGCGACGAAAAGACCGTCATTCTGGACGCCAACTCCGAGCTTGCCAAAATCCTTATGGGCGGAAAATAGAGATCAGCTGAAAAAGCCCGCACATCGGTCGCTTGACCGGTGTGCGGGCTTCGTGCTTATTGCGTTATTTCCAAAGACCATCGGGGTACTTGCCCTCGTCGGTCATCCGGCGCAGGGCGGCTACCACCGCAGGCTTGTCGGCGGCGTAGGTCACGCCGTACCATTTGTCGGGGGAAGTCAGCACCGTGACCGTGGCTTTCTTCTCCCCAATCAGCTGGGACACCGCCAGAGGCAGGAAGAATTCGCCCTTGATGGGGTTCTCCACCAGCGCCTTGTCCAGAAAAGCCGGGAAGCGGGCTTCCAGCTCCTTCAGGAAGCCGGGGGTGTAGCCCCACAGGTTCATGGACACGGTGGTGTCGGAGGGAACGTCCACCCAGTGCTCGCCGTCCTCGGTGAAGTGGATGCCGCCGGGGTACTTTTCCACACGGGTACGCTCGTCAATGCCGGTGAGATGACCCTTGCCGTCGGTGACGCAGATGCCCCGGGCGACGCTGCCGTGATCCGTCACGGTCTTGCCCAGTTCGTAGCCCACCATGTAGTAATCGTAGGTGTCCTTATCCTGCGCGTGGCAGAGGGCGTCGTAAATCACCCGGTAGGCGGAGGTGCCGTAATAGTCGTCGGCGTTGATGACCGCAAAGGGCGCGTCGCCGATGGCCTCACGGGCGCACAGAACCGCGTGGCAGGTGCCCCATGGCTTGGTGCGTCCCTCCGGGACGGTGTAGCCGGCGGGGATATCGTCCAGCTCCTGATAGGCGTAACGGATCTCCATGGGGCATTTTTTCAGCCGCTCGCCGACGGTCTCCATGAAGTCCTTGCGGATGGCTTCCTTGATGATGATAACAGCGGTATCGAAACCGGCTTTGTGGGCGTCATAAAGGGAATAGTCCAGAATCGCTTCGCCCTGACTTCCCACAGGGTCGATCTGCTTCAGTCCGCCGTAGCGGCTGCCCATACCGGCGGCCATAACGACAAGAATAGGTTTGCGTGCCATTCAAATTCTCCTTTTTTGTTTTTCGGCGGCACTATGGAGTCGGGCAGCGCCGCCTGCTTCATTGGGGTGGGTTCATTATAACGTGTAATTCCCCGTAAAGCAAGGGAAAGCGGAGCATTTTGTGCATAGTGTCGAGAAAATCGGCTTTCTGGTGAAAAAAGAGTGGGGAACACTAGATAAGTTGCTCGGAATTCAGGAAAATGCTTTCCCTGCGCAGCTTGTCCCAGCGGAATTCCCCCGCAAGCTCCCGGGCGGAAACGGGTTCATTCCGCTCAATCAGCCCCGCGCTGAAAGCCAGCGTGCCGATGAGCCTTTCCGGGGTGACGCGGGCGCGAAGCTGCCCTAAATCCAGATCTTTGTCCCGCTTGCTCAGGCGGCGGCCGTCCGGGGCAAGGAGCATGGGGACGTGAGCATACGCCGGGTGGGGAAAGTCCAGCAGCTCCTGCAAGTACATCTGCCGGGGCGCGGAGCTTAATAAATCCATCCCCCGTACCACCTCGGTGACACCGGCCTCCCCGTCGTCTACGGTGACGGCGAGCTGGTAGACGTAGACCCCGTCGGCCCGGCGCACCACCATGTCTCCGCAGTCGGTGGCGAGGTTGCATTCATAATGCCCCTGAACCTGATCCTCCACCGTCCAGACCCTGTCCGGCACCCGAACCCGCCATGCCGGGGCGCGGTGAAATGTTGCCCGCTGCGCTTCCGTCAGATTCCGGCAGGTGCCGGGGTAGACGTAGGTGCCGTCGGATAAGTGGGGGGCGTTGACGCTGTGAAGCTGGCTGCGGGTGCAGTAGCAGGGATACAGCAGCCCCATCTGGGCGAGCTTGTCAAAATACCTGTCGTAGACGGCGCTGCGCGCGCTCTGGGGCGGCGTCTCCCGGTCGTAGTCCAGACCCAGCCAGCGCAGGTCCTCCCGGAGGATTTGCGCGTATTCCTCACTGGTTCGCTGGGTATCCAAATCCTCCATCCGGAGAACCATTTCTCCGCCCTTAGAGCGCACGGACAGCCATGCGATCAGCGCCGCGAAGACGTTGCCAAGGTGCATCCGCCCGGAAGGAGTGGGGGCGAAGCGCCCTACGGTCTTCAGCTCAGCCATTTGATCCACCACCAGATGATGCCGGCGATACCGGCCAGTTCCCCAAGGAGCAGCAGCACCAGACCGCCGGAACCTTTCTTCCGCTGCTTTTTCCGGCTTTTGCGGTCGGCAATATAATCTTCCGCGTAATAGGCGTCGTCGGTTTCCTCGTCGTCGTAGACCGTGCGGTCAAAGTCCACGGCGTAGTTGGTTGGGCGGCTGCTGCGGCGGGTGAGGATTTGAAAATCCTCGTCATCCCCGTCAACATCTTCTTCGTCCCAATCTTCTTCCAGAAGCTCGTCTTCCATCTGCTGCAGGGCTTTGCCGGGGTCGTCAAAGAACCGCATGAGGCATCCCTCCTTTGCCTGCTATTGTAGCGAATTACTTGGCAAATGTAAAGCGGATATTTCCTTTGACGTACAGCCCGCGCTCTGCTATAATAGACAGAAATGTGGAAGCTTGGAGGAAGACACCATGAGAATGAGAAAAATGCGGAATCTGGAACCCAGAATGGAAAAATGCGCCGCCTACCGAATCGATCAGCCGGAGACGCTCCGGGGAAACTGGCGGAGCCTGAAGCCGGACTGCACGGCACTGTGGGTGGAGGTCGGCTGCGGAAAGGGAAAATTCACTGCCGAGACCGCTCAGGCCAACCCCGACGTGCTGCTCATCGCCGTGGAGCGGTGCCGGGAGGCCATGGTGGTGGCCATGGAGAAGGCCAGAGATATGGAGCTGAAGAATGTATTCTTCATCGATATGGACGTGGCCAAAATGGAGGAAATTTTTGCCCCGGGGGAGATCGACCGGCTGTTCATCAACTTCCCCGACCCCTGGCCGCGGAAGAAGAACGCCAAGCGCCGTCTGACCCACCGGACATTTCTGGACAAATACTGCCGCACCGTCCGGGAGGGCGGGGAAATCCACTTCAAAACCGATAACGCCCCCCTGTTTGCCTACAGTCTGGAAGAATTTGCCGCCTGCGGTCTGGAAGTGAAGAACGTCACCCATGATCTGCACAAGGACGGCATCGTCGGCATCATGACGGGGTACGAAGAGAAATTTCACGCCCTCGGCACCCCCATCAACCGGTGCGAGATCGTGTGCAGACCCTTTGTCCTCCCCCCGGAGGAGAAAAAGCAGACAGAGGGACAGGAAGAGGCGTGACCCCTTTCTTCCCACAGGAGGAACCATTATGAGCTATTACGCGGGCAGCTGTGACGTTGCCGTGATCGGGGCGGGACACGCGGGAATCGAAGCCGCCCTTGCCGCCGCCCGGCTGGGCAATCACACCATTCTCTTTACCATCAATCTGGACGCCGTTGGAAATATGCCCTGCAACCCCGCCATCGGCGGCACCGGAAAGGGGCACTTGGTGCGGGAGCTGGACGCGCTGGGGGGCGAGATGGGCGCGGCGGCAGACCATGCCTGCATCCAGTACCGGATGCTCAACCGGGGCAAAGGCCCCGCCGTCCATTCCCTCCGGGCTCAGGCCGACCGGGTAAAATACCGGCAGTATATGAAGCACGTTCTGGAATTGCAGGAGAATCTGGAGCTGAAACAGGCGCAGATCGTGGAAATTCTGACTGCGGAGGGCGCCGTCACCGGCGTGCGCACCCAGCTGGGGGCGGAATACGGCGCGAAGGCCGTGGTCATCGCCACGGGAACGTATTTGGACAGCACCGTCATCACCGGCCAGAGCGTCATTCCCTCCGGCCCCGACGGGATGCACCCCAGCGTGGGGCTGGCGGATAATTTACGCGCTCTCGGGCTGCACCTTCGCCGCTTCAAAACCGGGACACCTCCCCGGGTCAACCGCCGGAGCATCGATTTTTCCAAAATGGAGGTGCAGCCGGGGGACGAGACGGCGGAGCCGTTTTCCTTCCGCACCACCCACAAGGTCAACAATTCCGCCGTGTGCTACCTGACCTATACCAACGAGGAGACCCACCGCATCATCCGGGAGAATCTGTACCGCAGCCCCATGTACGACGGCACCATCTCCGGTGTCGGCCCCCGGTACTGCCCCAGCATCGAGACGAAGATCGTCCGTTTTGCGGACAAGCCCCGGCACCAGCTGTTCATCGAGCCCTGCGGGCTGGACACCGAGGAAATGTACATTCAGGGCTTTTCTTCCAGTCTTCCCGAGGATGTGCAGCTTGCCATGCTGCGCACGGTGGCGGGGCTGGAGCACGCGGAAATGATGCGCCCCGCCTATGCCATCGAATATGAGTGCGTCGATCCCACCCAGCTGAAGCCAACACTGGAAACCAAACTGGTTTCCGGCCTGTACGGCGCGGGGCAGTTCAACGGCACCTCCGGCTACGAGGAAGCCGCCGCGCAGGGACTGGTGGCCGGCATCAACGCCGCATTGAAAATTCAGGGTAGGCTCCCTCTGATCCTCACCCGGGACACCAGCTACATCGGCACCCTCATTGACGATCTGGTGACCAAGGGGACGGAGGAACCCTACCGCATTATGACCAGCCGGTCGGAATACCGCCTGCTGCACCGTCAGGACAACGCCGACCAGCGCCTGACCCGCATCGGCGGAGAGATTGGCCTGATCCCGCCGGAGCGGGTACAGGCGGTGGAGGAAAAATACGCGCAGGTGCGCCGGGAGGTGCAGCGGCTGGAGGGCAGCGGCATTCCCGCGTCGGAGGAGCTGAACGCCATGCTGGAGGGGAAGGGGACTGCCCCCGTGGCCAATTCCGCCCGTCTGGCCGACCTTCTGCGCCGCCCCCAGGTGAGCTATGCCGACATCGCTCCCTTTGACCCGGAGCGGCCGGAACTAAGCCTTGCCGTCACCGACGAGGTGGAAATTCAGATCAAATACGCGGGCTATCTGACCCGGCAGGAAAAGCAGGTGGAGGAATTCAAAAAGGAGGAAGCCCGTCTGCTGCCGGATGATCTGGACTACGCCGCCATTCCCGGCCTGCGGCTGGAGGCGCGGGAAAAGCTCGCCGCCATACGCCCGGTGTCCATCGGTCAGGCGGGCAGAATCTCGGGAGTCAGCCCGGCGGATATCGCGGTGCTGCTGATCTATCTGGAGCAGACAAATGGGTAGCAGACTGCGTGAATCCAACCCGGACGTGCAATCGGTATTTTTGCTGAAAAAGAATAGGAGCAACCATGAAACAAAATAGAAAACTGACGAAAGTCTTGCTGATGGTGTATCTGCTGGCGCTGACATGGATCATACTGTTCAAGCTGCAGATGGATTTTTCCAACCTGCGGGACATGAACTACAGAAGCGTCAATCTTATCCCCTTTGCGGGTTCGGGAATCGTAAATGACAGGGTAGACGTGTCCGAAATTCTGCTGAATGTCGCCGCCTTTGTGCCCTTCGGCATTTATGTTTCCATGCTGAAGCCCGATGGGGGATTCTGGAAAAAGGTTTTGCCGATTTTCTGCGTAAGCCTTTTTTACGAGGTCATGCAGTATGTTCTCGCAATCGGCGGGAGCGATATCACCGACCTGATCGGGAACACATTGGGCGGCGTGGCCGGAATCGGCGTGTTTGCTGGGCTGTACCGCCTGTTTGGCAAAAAGATCATCAAAATCCTGAACATTCTGGCGCTCATAGGAACGGTAGCCGCAGTCGCGTTTCTGGTGCTACTGGTCATTGCAAATCTGTAGACAGCAACAGCGGGTTGCTTGCCAGCGTGGGAATCCTGTGGTACAGTTATGCCAAGGAGGTGCTTTTCATGGATACAAAGGATATTTTGTATAACTTAAGAGCAAAAAAGGGACTGTCTCAGGACGAGCTGGCGGAAAAGGTTTTCGTCACGCGGCAGGCAGTGTCCCGCTGGGAAAACGGGGAAACGACGCCGAATGTGGAAACGCTGAAGCTGCTGTCAAAATTCTACGACGTTTCCATCAACACGCTGCTGGGTTCTCCCAGACAGCTGATCTGCCAGTGCTGCGGAATGCCGCTGGAGGATTCCACCCTCAGCCGGGAAACCGACGGCTCTTTCAACGAGGAATACTGCAAGTGGTGCTACGCGGACGGGGAATTTACCTATTCCAGCAAGGAACAGCTGATCGATTTCTGCGCAAAGCACATGGCAAGCGAAAGCTGGCCGGAGCAGCAGGTTCGCGCCCATATGGAAGCGCTGGTTCCTACATTGAATCACTGGAAATAATTGCAGAACGAAAAGTCTCTGCCCGACATCGTCAGGCAGAGACTTTTTGTATGCCGTTTGAAAGCAACCGCTTTACCGTCTTCCTCCGAAGGGGTAGCCGTTCCAGCCGCCGCCCTGGCTGTCGGAGGCGGCCTGCTGGGTCTGCTCGTTGGCCAGCGCCGACTGGACTTGTTCACCTACGGTGACGGTGAGTTCCATGGTCGAACCCTGACGGTAGACGGTCATGGTCAGCGTGTCGCCGATGGCGGCTTCGCTTACCAGACTGACGAGGTCGCTGCTGCCGGTGATCTCCGTGCCGTTGACCCGGGTGATGACGTCACCCGCCTGAAGTCCGGCCTCGGCGGCGGGGGAATCATCGGAAACGGCCTGAACGGCCGCGCCGGCGGGGATGCCGTAGAGCTGGGTCTGCTGGTTCACGTCGGAAACGCTGACGCCCACATAGGGCTTGGAGATGTAGCCCTTTTCAATGATGCTCTTGACGATGGAAAGAACATGGTTGATGGGGATGGCGAAGCCGATGTTGTCGATGGACGCGGAAGAGGACGAGGAGCTGGAATACTTGGCGTTGGTGATGCCGATGACCTCACCGTAGAGGTTAAACAGCGCACCGCCGGAGTTGCCGGAGTTGATGGCGCAGTCCGTCTGAATGAGGTCCATGGTCAGGGAATTGGAGAGGGTGACCTCCCGATCCTTGGCGCTGACAAGACCGGCGGTGAGGGAGAAGGTCAGCTCGCCCAGAGGGTTGCCGATGGCCACCACGCTGTCGCCCACGTTCAGGTTGTCGGAGTCGCCCAGAACCACCGGGGACAGCCCCTCGGCGTCCACCTTCAGGACGGCCACGTCGTTGCTTTCGTCGTAGCCGATGAGGGTCGCGTCATAGGTGTCGCCGTTGTACATGGCTACGGTGATGCTGTTGGAGTTTTCCACCACGTGGTAGTTGGTCAGGATATAGCCGTCCTCGGTGAGGATGAAGCCGGAACCGGCCGCGGCGGAGGTGGTCTGGAAGCCCCAGTAGTTGGTGGTGATGGAGGTGGTGATGCCGACGGTGGAATTGACGTTGGCGGCGTAAACCTCCGCGGCGGTCATCTCCTTGCCGGTGTCCACGGTGACGGTGTTCAGGACGCTGTTTTCCCGGATGCCCTGAAGCATGGCAGTCTCATTTTTGCTTGTCGTTCCGGTCTGGCCGCGGCTGCTTTCATACCAGATGACGCCGCCTGCCCCAAGAGCGCCGCCCAGCAGGGCGAACACCAGCGCCAGCGCGCAGATGCGAAGCCCCATGCGGTTTTTCTTTTCCCGCTTCTTCGGCGTGGGGGGCGTGTAAACGGGAATTTCCTGAGAAGGGGTTTCGTAAGAGTTGTTGGAATCGTAGAATTGTTCATCCATAATGGTTTGCTTCCTTTCATGTTTCATTGCCCACAGAATAGCACTTGATCCTGAATAGAATCTGAAAAAATCGGTGGGAGGTTGTAAAAGAACTGTTAACAAACAGGATTTCAGTTCCAATTCAGGATTATCTGGTATTATAATGAAAACGGAATTTATGGAGGCATGCAATATGAAAATTCTGGTAATCGAAGACGAAAAGCTGCTGGCCGATTCCATCAAGACCCTTCTGGAAGGGAAGGGCTTTGAGGTGGAGGTAGCTTACGACGGCGAGACCGGCGTGGAATATGCCGAGCTGGGAATTTACGATCTGCTGATCCTGGATGTGATGATGCCCAAAATGGACGGCTATCAGGTCGCCCGGGAGGTGCGCGCCAAGCGCTGCACCACGTCCATCCTCATGCTGACGGCAAAGTCCGCCGTGGAAGACCGGATCTACGGCCTGAATTCCGGCGCGGACTATTATCTGACCAAGCCCTTCGACACCCGGGAGCTGCTGGCCTGCATCAACGCCCTTCTGCGCCGTCAGGGCAAGCAGGTGGACGAGCTGGTGTTCGGCAATACTTCCCTTGACTTAGACACTTGTACACTGGTCTGCGGCGGGAAAAGCGTGCGGCTGTCCGCCCGGGAGTTTGACGTGATGCGGTTTCTGCTTCAGGCGCAGGATCGGATACTGTCGAAGGAAATGATCCTTGCCCGGGTGTGGGGCTACGACTCCAACGCTGTGGAAAACCACGTGGAGGTCTATGTGGGCTTTTTGAGAAAGAAGCTCAGCGCCATCAATTCCAATGTGCGCATTGAGGCCGTCCGGCGTCTGGGGTATCGTCTGGAGGTGGCGGAAGGATGATTCGCCGACTGAGAGTCAAATTCATCTGCATCAATATGGCCATCGTCACCGTTATGATGCTGGCGATTCTCGGTATGCTGCTCCACTTTACCCGCAATGATCTGGAACAGCAGAGCATCCGGGTGATGCAGAGCGTCATGGAGGATCGCGCCTATCCCAGCCGTCCGGGGGAATTTCCCAGACAGGCGAAACTTCCCTATTTCTATGTAAGTGTCAACACCATGGGCGAGCTGTCCGCCAGCTTTGGCGGCTACTATGACCTGACGAACACGGAGGCCATTCAGCAGATCATCACCCTCGCGCTGAATTCCGACGACCAGACCGGCATCCTGAAGGACTACAGCCTGCGCTTTCAGAAGCGCACCACGCCCTTCGGGCAGACCATCGTCTTTGTGGATATGTCCAGCGAGCTTACCACCATGCGCAGCCTGACGAACACTTGCGTGATCATCGGCGTGCTGAGCTTCGCCGTGTTTCTGGGGCTGTCCTTCCTGCTGGCCAGATGGGCGGTGAAGCCGGTGGAGACGGCGTGGAACCAGCAGCGCCAGTTCGTGGCGGATGCCTCTCATGAGCTGAAAACACCCCTGACGGTGATTCTGACCAACGCGGAGCTTTTGCAGGAGCCGGAGTATGACGAACAGGCGCGCAGCCGGTTCGTGGACAGCATCATGACCATGTCCCATCAGATGCGGGGACTGGTGGAAAGTCTGCTGGAGCTGGCGCGGGTGGATAACGGCGGGCAGAATATGGTCTTCTCCCGCCTGAATTTCAGCGAGCTGGTAAGCGACGCCCTGCTCCCCTTCGAGCCGGTGTATTTTGAGAAGGGGCTGACGCTGGAAAGCAATGTGGAGGAAAACCTCTTTGTCAAGGGCAGTCAGCAGCACCTGAAACAGGTGGCGGACATCCTGCTGGACAACGCATCCAAGTACGCTTCCGCCGATTCCACGGTGCGGGTTATCCTGCGGCGGCAGGGGAGCCACTGCCTGCTCTCCGTGGCAAGCGCCGGGGACGCCATATCCAAGGAGGATTTGAAGAACATTTTCAAGCGGTTTTACCGCATGGACAAGGCCAGAAGCATGAACCACAGCTATGGCCTGGGACTGTCCATCGCGGACAGCATTGTCTCCAAACACGGCGGCAAAATCTGGGCGGAAAGCGCGGACGGGGTCAATACCTTCTTTGTCCAGCTGCCCACGGCATAAATATCCGGGACGGCACCGCCGTCCCGGCTTCGCTTATTCACAGACGCGTAACAATTTTTTAAGAGTCCTTTCAGCTTCCGGTACTATAATCGGGTGTGAGTATGGGCAGTGCCCACCGGATGAAGCTCATCAATAGAAGGAGGAACCGCGTTGATTGAAGTAAAGCATCTGACCAAGCGCTACGGCAGTCATACTGCCGTGTCCGACCTGTCCTTCACCGTGGAGAAGGGGCAGATCTACGGCTTTCTTGGGCCGAACGGCGCCGGAAAATCCACGACCATGAACATTATGACGGGCTGCCTTGCCGCGACCTCCGGCGAGGTGGTCATCGGCGGCTACGACATCTTTCAGGACGCCGCTCAGGCAAAAAAACTCATTGGGTACCTGCCCGAGCAGCCGCCGCTGTATCTGGACAGAACGCCCCGGGAATATCTGCGCTTCGTGGCGCGGGCAAAGGGCATCCCAGAGAAGCGCATTCCCGGGGAGCTGAACAGGGTCATGACCGTCACCGGCACACTGGATGTTGCCGACCGGCTGATGAAGAATTTGTCCAAAGGCTACCGCCAGCGGGTGGGCATTGCGCAGGCGGTGCTGGGCGACCCGGAGGTCATCATTCTGGACGAGCCTACCGTGGGGCTTGACCCCCGGCAGATCACGGAGATACGGGAGCTGATCCGCCAGCTGGGGAAGGCGCACACCGTCATTCTTTCCAGTCACATTCTGTCGGAGGTGCAGCAGGTCTGCACCACTATCCTGATTCTGTCCAAAGGCAAGCTGGTGGCCTGCGACACTCCGGAAAATCTGGAACGGCTGTTCGCGGGAAAGAGCACCGTGGAGCTGACCGTGGAGGCGGCGGAAAAAGACATTCCCGGCATTCTCTCCGGTGTTTCCCACATTGTGAACCGGACGGCAAGACGTCGGCAGGACGGTGCCTGCGACGTGACGCTGGAGCTGGACGTTCCGGCGGAAAATGAAGTTTGCCGGGAGATTTTCTTCGCATTCAGCAAGGCGGGCAAGGCCATCCTGCGCATGACGGCCGGGAAGGCGAGTCTTGAGGACATTTTCATGGAGCTGACCGATTCCGGGAAGGGGGAGGAAACCAAATGAGAGCAGTATTCCGGCACGAGCTTTCGTCCTATTTTACGGGGGTGACGGGGTACGTGTTCAGCGCGTTTCTGCTGCTGTTCACGGGCATTTACACCATGGTCTACAATTTGCAGTCCGCCTCCGTGCATTTTGAATACGTGCTTGGGAGCATGAGCTTCGTGTTCCTGATCATTGTTCCCATCCTGACCATGCGGGTGCTGGCGGAGGAGCGGCGGCAGAAGACCGACCAGCTGCTCTATTCCCTGCCCCTGACCATGACGCAGGTGGTGTTGGGCAAATTCGCTGCCATGCTGGTGGTGTTTGCCGTACCTATGGCGGTCATCTGCCTGTACCCGGTGGTGCTGTCCGCCTACGGCAATGTGTATCTGCCCGCGGCCTACGGCGCTATTGTGGGATTCTTCTTTTTAGGAATGGCGCTGCTGGCCATCGGCATGTATATTTCCTCCGTGACGGAAAGTCAGGCCGTGGCGGCGGGGCTGTGCTTCGTGGTGATGCTGGTGAACTATTTCCTGTCCGATCTGGCGGGGTTCGCGTCCTCCACGGCCTATTCGTCCCTCGCGGCGCTGGCGCTGACGGCGCTGATCGTCTGCGGCATTGTGTATCTGATGACGAAAAACGGCTTCGTGTCTCTGATTCTGGCGGCGGTGCTGGAAGCGGGACTCATCGGGGGCTATCTTTGGGATTCCAGCCGGTTCGAGGGGCTGTTCCCGCAGATCATCTCCCAGCTGAGCCTGTTTGCCCGGTTCTATACCATCGTCAACGGCGTGTTCGACGTGACCGCCATTGTGTATTATCTGTCGGTGACGGGATTTTTCCTGTTTTTAAGCGTGCAGTCTCTGGAGAAGCGGAGGTGGAGTGAATGAAAAAGCCCAATTTCAGCTGGAAGCGGGTGGCGGATTCCTTCTCCACCCGGTCGTTCCGGGCCGGCGGCTACAGCGTGGCCGCGGCGGCCATTGTGCTGGCCATCGCCGTGATGGTCAATGTGGTCGCCGCCGCCCTCCCGGCAAGTGTGACAAAATTCGACACCACGGCCAATCAGCTGTTCACATTGTCTGAGCAGACGGAAAAGCTGGTGGGCGGCCTGACGGACGAGGTGACGGTTTACTGGATCGTCCGCAGCGGGCGGGAGGAAAGTTACCTGGAATCCCTGCTGAGCCGCTACCAGTCCCTCAGCGACAAGATCCGCGTGGTGAAGAAGGACCCGGACGTGTTTCCCACCTTCACCCGGCAGTATACCGACAGCTTCACGGAAAACAGCCTGATCGTGGAGGCCGGGGAGCGGTACCGGTACGTGGACTATAACGACATTTTCGTGATGGACTACGCCAGCTATTACTACTACGGTACGGAAAACTGGAGCTTCTGCGGAGAAAGCGAGCTGACCAGCGCCATCGACTACGTGGTGAGCGAGAACCTCCCGAAGGTGTACCTGCTCACCGGCCACGGGGAGAGCAGCCTGAGCGACAGCTTTACCTCGGCCGTGAAGCAGCAGAATATTGAGACGGCAGAGCTGTCCCTGCTGACGCTGGAAACCGTCCCCGCAGACGCGGACTGCATTCTCATCAACGCCCCCCAGAGCGACATTTCCTTAGACGAGCAGAGCAAGCTGCGGGAATATCTGGGCAACGGCGGCAATCTGTTTCTCATCACCGACCCGCCGAAAAACGAAAAGCTTTCCAATCTGGAAGCACTGATGGCCGATTACGGTGTCAGCACTGTGGACGGCATCGTGGTGGAGAGCGACCAGAGCCATTATGTCTGGGGCACGCCCTATTTCCTGCTGCCGGACATTGCGTCCCACGCCATCACAACGCCCCTGACCGACGGCGGCTACCGTGTGCTGCTGCCCATTTCTCAGGGCCTGACGGTGGCGGATGACCTGCGGGACACGCTGTCCGTTACCAAACTGCTGACCACATCCGCTTCCGCCTTTGCCAAGGCGGCGGGGTATGACCTGACCACCTACGAGAAGGAGGAGGGGGACGTGAACGGCCCCTTCGCTCTGGCGGTCGCCATCAGCGACACCGTGGACGACGGCATCACCAGCGACATTGTGTGGGTATCCTCCGCGGCGCTGGTGGACGACCAGACCAACACGCAGGTCTCCGGCGGCAATCAGGACTTCTTCCTGAATGCGCTGGGATACCTGTGTCAGGCGGAGCAGAGCAGTCTGTCCATCCACGCAAAATCCCTGAGCAGTGACACGCTGACCATGGACAGCGCGGCGGTATCTGCCCTCACCGTTGCGGTGGTAGGTGTGATTCCTGCGGCAGTCATCACGCTGGGCATTGTCATCTGGATAAGGAGGAAGCGCAGATGAAAAACGGAAAAAAGCTGCTGCTTCTGCTGCTGGTTCTGGCGGTGCTGGTGGGCGCGACCGCAATAGTGGGAACCATCAGCAAAAATGCCGCCGATCAGGAGGACGAAACGCAGACAGTGTTTTCTCTCGACCCGGAAAACGTGACGTACCTCGGCTGGGACTACAGCGAAAAGGTCTCCTTCACCGCCGGGGAAGACGGCTGGGTGTGCGATCAGGACGGGGCGTTCCCCGTGGACGAAACCTATCTGGATAAAATGCTGGAAGCCCTCACGGACGTGGAATCCACCAAAACCATTGAAAACCCGGAGAATTTAGACCAGTACGGTCTGGAGATCCCCGTGTGCGTCATCACGGTGGAAGACGGCCAGAGCCACACCCTTTCCATTGGGCAGGAAACCGCCGTGGGCGGCCAGCGGTACTTCTCCAACGGCGATGGAAACGTCTATCTGGTGGACAAAGACATTATCGAAAATTTCCAATATGGCCTGTATGATGTCCTGAAGCACCAGACCCTGCCGGAAGTCGCCCAGCTTACCGGCATAAAAGTGGAGCTTCCGGACGGCGGTTATGAAATTACCCGTCAGGAGAACAGCGGTCTTGCCTATTCCGACGATTACGTCTGGTTCATGGATGGCAAGGCGCTGGATAACGACCTGACCCAGACGCTTCTCGATATGGTGACGAACCTGAACCTGAGCGAGTGCGTGGACTACAACGCGTCCGACCTGTCTCAGTACGGCCTGGACGCCCCGGCGGTGAAGGCCACAGTCCTGGACGGCGGCAAGGCGGCTTATACGCTGGAAATCAGTGCTTCGGAGGGCGGCGAGTGCTACGTGCGCCTGAGCGATTCCAAGATGATCTACCAGCGGGACGCCGCTCTCAGCGATACCCTGCGTTACACCACCTACGCCGATTTGCAGCCCGACGACGTGATTCTGATGGACTGGGATACGGTGCAGAGCGTCGCCGTCACGGTGGACGGTGAGGAATCCGTGCTGACGAGAACCACCGAAGAGAAGACGGATGATGAAGGCACCGTCACAGAGGAAACGGTCTGGAAGCTGGACGGGCAGGAAGTGAAGTTCGCTCCCGTCCTGAACAGCCTGTCCGACATGACCTCCAGCGGCTATGCCACCGGCATCACCCCGGAGGGAGAGCCGGAGATCACCTTCCGTATCCTGAGAGACCGGGAGAACTTCTCCGAGGTGACCCTGTGCTTCTACGCCTACAATTCCACCTCCTGTCTGGTGACACTGGACGGCGTGTCCACCGTCACCGTCAAGCGGGAGACCGCGGCGGAACTGGTTTCGTCGGTTGAGAAATTGCTGAAATAAAAAAGTGGCCGGGAACAGGGCAAAACCCTGTTCCCGGCTTCTTGTGTACATGATTGGATGGAAAATCTTTCTACGTCTCCCCAGTGCTAGGCCGGAAGCTTCCGGTAGCAGCGGAAGAAGTACCAGTTTTCAAAGGCGGCGGTGATCGACCAGGAGAAAATGTAAACGAGATACAGCGACGGAATGGTCTTGAACCATGCGAACACGGTCAGAACCCAGATGATCCGGAAAATGCAGGAGCCGGAAATGACGATAATCATGGGCACAAGGCTCTTTCCCAGCCCCCGGCAGGCGGCAATGGCGTTGTCCATAAAAGCGGAGACGCAGTAGGAAAAGCCCATGATGGTCAGCCGCTTCATGCCCGCCTCGATGACGGCGGCGTCGGTGGTGAACAGCGTCAGAAACGTCGGGCCGAAGGCCACCAGAGAGAAGCCCAGAATGGCGCCCACGCCGAAGGAATACCCCAGGCAGATCAGGTAGCTGCGCCGAATCTCCCGGCGCCGTCCGGCGCCGTAGTTCAGGCCGATGAAGCTGCTGCACGCGGTGTAGAAGGCTGCCATGACGTCGTAAACCAGGCCGTCGGCATTGGCGGCGGCAGAATTGCCTGCCACCATAACGGTGTCAAAGCTGTTGACGCCCGCCTGAATGAACATATTGGCAATGTAGAAAATGGCGTTTTGCAGACCGGAGGGAATGCCCAGCGTCAGAATCTCCCGGCAATTTTTCCGGTGCAGGCGTAATAGCTTTGGGGAAAGACCGTAGGCTTCCCGGCTCCGGAACAGCGCGGCCGTGAGGAAAATGGCGGAGAGGTACTGGGAAATAATGCTGGCAAGGGCCACGCCGGCCACGTCCAGATCGCACACAATGACAAACACCAGATTCAGCACCACATTGACGATGCCGGAAAACAGAAGGTAGTACAGCGGCTTTTTGGTGTTGCCGATGGCGCTGTACACGGCGTTTCCGAAGTTGTACAGGGCGAGGGCGGGCATACCGCAGAAGTAGATCTGCATGTAAAGCGTGGCCTTGTCCAGCAGCTCCGGCTTGGTGTTCAGCAGCCGCAGCAGCGGCCGGGAGCCGAAGAAGCCGAAAATCAGCAGCAGAATGCCGCAGATCAGACAGATGATGGCCGAGGAATGGACAGTCCTTTGCAGCTCCTGCTGATCTCTGGCGCCGTAATACCGGGCGACGAGGGCGTTGATGCCGCCGCCGACACCGATGAGAATACCGGTAAACAGCGTTACGGCGGTGGCGGTGGAGCCGACGGCCGCCATGGACAGCGAGCCGGCAAACCGGCCGATGACGGCGATATCCGCCATATTAAACAGAACCTGAAGCACGTTGGAGGCCATCAGCGGCAGACTGAACAGCAGAATCTGCCGGGGAAGCCGCTCCGACGTGCCAGGGGCGATTTTGGATTTCATGGAATTCTCCTTTTGGGCCAGGCGTTCATCACAGTGTTTCCCCAAACCGTTTTTTTTGGGGGGGAAAAAGCGGAGCCATTGTAGCACATCCTGGGGATGAATGCAATGCTTCCCGCCGCCTTTTGAAAAAAGAAAATTTCCTGCAAAAAATTGTTGATTTTCCACAGGACAGGGATTATAATTTCAGCGAAAACGTTGATTTTCCGGGGCTTCCTCCGAAGGGTCGGCGGGTTTTCAGGGACATATTGAAGCAAGGAGCCAAAGGAAATGAAAAGATACGCAGGTGTACTGCTGCCCGTTACCAGCTTGCCGTCCAAATACGGCATCGGCTGTTTTGACCAGGCGGCCTATGATTTCGTGGATTGGCTGCAAAAGGCCGGTCAGCGCTACTGGCAGATTCTGCCTCTGGGGGCTACCAGCTATGGCAGCTCCGACGATTCTCCTTATCAGGCCTATTCCGCCTTCGCCGGGAATCCCTACCTCATCAGTCTGGACGCGCTGGTGGAGGAGGGCGTGCTGACCCGGGAGGAATGCGACGGCGTGAGCTTCGGCGACAACCCCGCCAAGGTGGACTTTGACAAGCTCCACGAGCACCGCTTTGCCCTGCTGCGCAAGGCCTATGAGCGCAGCGGCATAAGCGCAAACCCGGACTATCAGAACTTCATCCGGGACAACGGCTGGTGGCTGAACGACTACGCCCTGTTCATGGCGCTGAAAACCTTCTTCCACGACCAGCCTTTCCGCGCATGGCCGGAGGACATCCGGATGCACTGGGGCTTTGCGTTGGAGCATTACAACCGGGAGCTGTACTTTGACATAGAGTTCCAGAAGTACATGCAGTTCAAATTCAACCAGCAGTGGAGCCGCCTGAAGGCCTACGCCAACGGCAAGCATATCCAGATCGTGGGGGACATTCCCATTTACGTTTCCCCCGACGGCGCGGACGTCTGGGCACACCCGGAGCTGTTCCAGCTGGACGCGCACAATGCCCCCACCGCCATCGCGGGCTGCCCGCCGGACGCCTTTGCCGAGGACGGTCAGGCCTGGGGGAATCCCCTGTACAACTGGAATTTCCACCGCGCCACGGACTACGCATGGTGGGTCAGCCGGATGTGGTACAGCTTCAAGCTCTACGACGTGGTGCGTATTGACCACTTCCGGGGCTTTGACGAATATTTCTCCATCCCCGCGGACGCAAAAACCGCCAGAGACGGGCATTGGGAGAAGGGTCCCGGCATGGAGCTGTTCAACTCCATCCGCCGTCACTTGGGGAACGTCAGCGTCATCGCCGAGGATCTGGGACTCATGACCGACGGCGTCCGCGCTCTGGTGCGGGACAGCGGTTATCCCAATATGAAGGTGCTGCAATTTGCCGTTGACCCGGCGGATGTAGGCGGCGCGAACGACTACTGGCCCCACAATTACAATTCCAACTGCGTGGTCTACACCGGCACCCACGACAACGAGACGCTGGCCGGTTGGTACGCGGGCCTCAGCATCGAAGCAAAGACGCAGGTTCGGAACTACCTGAGCGATTACTACACCCCGGATGACCGGATGTACAAGGTTCTCATCAATCTGGCCATGACTGCGGTGGCGAAGGACTGCATCGTCCCCATTCAGGATCATCTGGGACTGGGCAACGAAGCCCGGATGAACCAGCCCGGCACCGTCGGCTTCAACTGGCGCTGGCGCCTGCTGCCGGGGCAGCTCACCGACGCTCTGGCGCAGGAGCTTCTGGCAATGGCAAAGCGCACCGCCCGCGCCAACTGGGACACCCTTCCCAAGAAGAAGGACACCGACGCGGACAAAACGGAAAAATGACAAAAAACCGGCCCAGCAGCTTTTCAGCTGCTGGGCTGGTTCAGTACAATGGAGAAAGATGCCTGTGGCGCTTACTCGAATGCAAGCAGGTTCCCAAGGGGAATGGAAAAACCAAGCGCCTGATACATCGGTATATCGCAGTCTGCACAGCCGACGGTCATGGAGCTTACAGCACTCGCCCGATAGGCAAATTGTACCAGCTGGCGGGCGACCCCCTTATGCCGGAAGTCGGGGCGGATGAAAAAATCTTCAAATACGCCGCTGGGCAGATAATCAAACGTGGAAAATCCGACGGTGACGGAACAGCAGCCCACCAGAGAATCCCCTTCCCATGCCCCGTAGAAGAGAATGTTTTCTTCTCTGATTGCCCTGACCAGACGCTCTCTGGCGGCATAACCCGGCGCGTCTTCTCCGATTTCTGCTTTGTACTGCCTTTGAAGCTCCCATAGAGAATCTATCTGGGAAACGTCAATTCTTTTGTACTCCATGTATTACCTCCATTCAAATCCGGCACATCTCGCCGGTGGTTCAAGTATAGCAAACACGGAATATCTTTGCAAGAAAAAAGTACGTCCGCACGAAAACGTGCGGGGTGCATCAGGCAATTAGCGGGCACCCCTTGCCTCTCCCTATGGGAGAGGTGTCTGAGCGAAGCGAAGACGGAGAGGGGAAACACGGGTGCAACGCTCTCTCAGTCACCTTCGGTGACAGCTCTCCCAGAGGGAGAGCCAAGGGGCTGTACCCGCATGTTGGCGCAAGAAATGCGGGGAAATAAGTTTCCGGCCCAGCTGCTTAGCAGCTGGGCCGGTTTTGGCGACGCGGGTCTATAAGCCGGGTTCTGTCTTGACAGCCATCTATCTAGTCCCGGGGTTGCTCCCGGGATCAAGCCGCCTCCTCGGAACGGTCGGGCAGACCATGTGTTCCTCCACGGCGTTGCTCCGGATAGAGTTTACATCGTAAAACCTGTGTTTCCACAGGCCGGGTGGGCTCTTACCCCACCTTTTCACCCTTACGTTCTGCACCCTGAGGACGCGGAACGCGGTATCTCTCTGTTGCACTTGTCCTGAGATCACTCTCGGCGGGCGTTACCCGTTATCCTTGCCCTGTGGAGCCCGGACTTTCCTCATCCGCTGCCTTTCGGCATGCGTCCGCGGCTGTCCGACCCGGTCGTGAAAACATTGTACCCCATCGGGAACGAATTGTCAAATACCTTGCAAATTCTTTTCGGATATTGCCGTTACACGGAAGCACTCTCCGCTGCCAGCGCCTCGCCGACCTCCTCCGGCACGGTATTCCACTCGCCTTTCCTGTAGAACAGAATGGAAATGACCGTCGCCACCGTCCAGCCGATGGGCCATGCGCACCAGATGCCTGTGGAGGCCAGCGCCGTCCCCGACAGGACGAAGGCCAGCACCACCCGCACGATCAGGTCGGTAAAGGTCGCAGTCATGAACTGCCGCATTTTCCCCGTGCCACGAAGGATACCGTCCGCCACCAGCTTGGCGGAGACCACAAAGTAGAAGGGGGACAAAATCCACAAAAACCGCATTCCGCTGCCCAGCGCGGCCTCCGTGGCGTCTTCCATAAAGAAGTTCATCAGCGCCCGGCCGCAGGTGCAGTACAGCGCCACCAGCGGCAGGCAGATCAGCCACACCATTTTCAGCGCCGCCCGGAAGCCTTCCTGAATTCGTGTCAGCCTGCCCGCACCCAGATTCTGGGCGGCATAATTGGAGATGCCGTTGCCGATGGTGGTAAACGAAGTGATGACCAGATTGTTCAGCTTCACAGAAGCGGAATAGCCCGCCATAATGTCCGTGCCGAAGCGGTTGATGACGCTCTGAATCAGGATATTGCCCACGGAGATGAAGCTCTGCTGCAAAACGCTGGGGATGGCGATGACCACGAACCGTCCCAGCAGATCGCCGGAAAACAGCACAGGCTTCCCCTGGCTGGGAAGCTGCTTCAAGCGGCGAATGACCACGGCCACCGCCAGCACGCAGCTGATACCCTGACACAGGAACGTTGCCCACGCCACGCCCGCCACGCCCATCTTGAAGGCCGTAACGAACAGAATATCCACGGCAATGTTGCTCAAGGAAGACGCCGCCAGAAAGATAAAGGGCGTCTTGCTGTCGCCAAGGGCGGAGAAAACGCCCGTGGCAATGTTATAGAAGAATACGAAGGGCAGACCCCAGACGTAGATGTCCAGATACAGCGCCGAGTCGGCGAACACCTCCTCAGGGGTGTTGATCAGCGTCAGCAGACCGTCGCAGCCGAGGATGCCCACCAGCATCAGCAGCAGGCACACCAGACTGCTGGACAGCGCGGCGGTGGATACGGCGGTCTTTACGTCGCCGTATTCCCTCGCACCGAAAAGCTGGGACACCAGCACGGAGCACCCGATGTTGCAGCCGAAGGCGAAGGCAATGAAGATCAGGGTGATCTCATAGCTGTTGCCCACGGCGGCGAGGGCGTTCTGGCCGATAAATTTACCCGCGACCCAGCTGTCGGCGATGTTGTAAAGCTGCTGGAACACAATGCTGCCGAACAGGGGCAAGCAGAATTTCCAGAGAACCGTTGACGGATTCCCAACCGTTAGATCCTTATTCATGATGACCTTCCTTCCCGTGGAATCAGACGGCATTGCCATGAGCGGTACACATGCTCAGCATCATCCGCAATTCCACGATAAACCTCCAATTTCTGATTGACTTCTAACCAAAGGCACATTATAATCCAAATGGAACGATATGTAAAATATATATTTCTTATGGCGTAATATCAAATTGATATGGAGAAATCTATGAATATCAGCTACGAAGCCTATCGCGTTTTCTACTATACCGCCAAAACCCGAAGCTTTACGCAGGCAGCGAACGCGCTGGGAAACAGCCAGCCCAACATCACCCGGATCATCAAAAATCTGGAGCGGGAGCTGGGCTGCACGCTGTTCCTCCGGAACAACCGCCATGTGGAGCTGACCGCCGAGGGGGAGACCCTGTACCGCCACGTCAGCGCGGCCTTTGAGCAGCTCCAGGCGGGGGAGGAAGCCCTGCTTCGGGGCGGCGGGTTGGACGGCGGCATTCTGCGGATTGCGGCGACGGAGATCGCGCTGCATGTCTTCCTGCTTCCGGTACTGTCCCGGTTCCGGGGGCGCTACCCCGGCGTCCACATCAGGCTGTTCAACGGCTCTACCCCCGCCGCCATCGACGAGCTGAAAAACGGCCTTGCAGACCTTGCCTTCGTCACGTCACCCATTGACATGACGGATAAGCTGCGAAGCACCCCTCTGACCGAGGTGCAGGAGATTGCCGTATGCGGCAGCGCTTACCGCAGTCTGACGGGTTCCCCGGTCACGCTGGAAGCGCTGGCGGAGTATCCCATGATCTCTTTGGGGGCGGATGGCAGCGCCTACCGGTTCTACCGGCAGTTTTTCGCAGAGAATCACGTCCCCTTCGAGCCGGACATTGAAGCGGCCACGGCGGATCAGATACTTCCCATGGTGAAGGCAAATTTAGGAATCGGCTTCGTCCCGGCGTCCTTCCCGTCGGAGGAAGACTGGGGACATTCCATATACCGCATCGACCTGACGGAAAACATCCCGCTGCGAAAGGTCTGCATGGTGGAATCCACCCAGCACCCCGCCGCCGCGGCTGTAAGGGAGCTGAAAAGCATTTGTCTGGCGCAGGCAAGAGTGTGAGTAAAAGCGTCCATCCCAAATCGTACAACGCCGCACGTTCCAGTAAGGGGAATCGTGCGGCGGCGTTCTTTGATGGGTAGTCGTAAAACAGTGAATGGAGCGTATCGGTACCGATACGCTCCATTTCTCAATCCAAAATATGTACACCCCTTGGCTCTCCCTCTGGGAGAGCTGTCACCGAAGGTGACTGAGAGGGCTTTCCACCCTTGTTTCCCCTCTCCGGTCTCGCTTCGCTCGGCCGCCTCTCCCTATGGGAGAAGCAAGAGGTGCAGTTCATTATCCCACTGTGCCTGCCAACTGGCTGATACGCCCCGTCCATTGCGGCGGAATTCACCTTATTCCAGCCAGATCTTTCACTACCTCGCCGGCCAGAATCAGGCCGGCTACGGAGGGGACAAAGGCTGTGCTGCCCGGAATGTCATGGCGGTCGGTGCAGTGGCGTTTGGTGCCGGGAGGACAGATGCAGTGCGCCCGGCAGCTGATGGCCATGTCCTCAATGGGGCGCGGGGGCTGCTCCTCGGAATAAACGACCTTCAATTTCCGGATGCCCCGTTTTTCCAGCTCCCGGCGCATGACCCGCGCCGGAGGATCAACCCGGGTCTTGTAGATATCCGCCACCCGGGACGCGGCAAGGCGCTCCATGGCGTCCCTGCCCAGCAGCAGCTCGGTTCTGGAAAATGGATTCAACATCCTGATTCTCCGCTATTCGTAATCGAAGGATTTGAGGAACGCCTTTGCCCGGTCGGTAGCAGGGCTTGCAAAGAAGGCCTTCGGGTCGTCGGACTGCTCCACCACCGTGCCGTTCTCGATGAACAGGATACGGTCGGCAATGGCGCGGGCGAAGTTCATCTCATGGGTGACAATAACCATGGTGCTGCCCGCCTTTGCCAGAGACAGAACCACATCCAGCACTTCCCGCACCATTTCCGGGTCAAGAGCAGCGGTGATCTCGTCCAGCAGCAGAATTTCCGGGTGCATACACAGCGCCCGGACGATGGCCACCCGCTGCTTCTGTCCGCCGGACAGCTGCCGGGGATAGTCGTCCTTCCGGTCGGCAAGCCCCACCCGTTCCAGCAGCTCCAGCGCTTCTTTTTCCACATCGCTGCGGGGGCGCTTCTGCACCTTCATGGGCGCGAGCAGGATGTTTTCCAGAATGGTCTTGTGGGGGAACAGCTCATAGCTCTGGAACACCATGCCGATCTTCTGCCGCATCCGGGTGATGGATTTGCTTTCCCGGAGAACCGGCTCCCCGTCCAGCAGGATTTCGCCGCCCTGAATCGGCTCCAGACCGTTCAGGCAGCGAAGCAGGGTGCTTTTTCCACAGCCGGAGGGGCCGATGACCACGACCACCTCGCCCTTGCGGACGTCCAGATCAAAATCTTCAAAAATCATGTGGTCCCCGAAGGCTTTCTTCAGATGCCGCACGCTTAACAGCACATTTTCCACAGTTATGACCACCTTTTCTCCAAGTACCCCGCCAGACGGCTGATGGGCCAGCAAATCAGGAAATACAGCAAGAATACCACCGCGAATACCCCGAAGGCGGCGTTGGGGGAGGTGCGCCGGTTGGCCTCGATGATCTGTTGGGCAACCTTCAAAACCTCCACAATGCCGATCATCATGACGAGGCTGGTGGTTTTCACCATCCGGGTGATGAGGTTGATGGACAGCGGGATCAGCCGCCGGACGGTCTGGGGCAGAATCACCAGCGTGTACACCTGAATGGGCTTCATGCCCAGCGCCTGAGCGCTCTCCCACTGAATGACGGGGATGCTTTGCAGCGCGCCCCGCACCAGATCGCCCCTTTCCGCCGTACCCCAGAAGCTGAACACGATGATGGCCGCCGCTTCCGCTTCCAGATTCCAGCCGAAGACCCGGGTCGTGCCGAAATACACCACAAACAGCAGCACCATCTGGGGCATAATGCGGACGATTTCCAGATAAATCCGGAAAATGGCTTTCAGAAGCCGACTTTTGGAGGTCATGAGCATTCCCATGGCGATGCCCAACACAATGCTGATGGCAACGGAGATCAGGCTGATACGCAGTGCTACCCACAATCCGCCCAGCAGCCGCAGGAAATTCGTGCCTTTGAACAGAACGTCAATTCCCAAACTCTGCATAGCGCAGCCTCCTTTCCAGCCAGCTTCCCAGAATGGACACGGGAAGAAGCATGATGAGGTAGAAGATCACGAGCAGGGTCAGGCATTCGATGGTTTTGGCATACATGCCGATCAGGTCTTTCGCGGTAAACATCAAATCCATCAGGCTGATGGTGGAAAACACGCTGGTCTCCTTGAGCAGAAAAATCAGGTTTGCGAGCAATCCGGGGACGCTGGATGTCACCGCCTGCGGGAGAATGATGTAGCCGAACACCTGCGCCGGGCGCAGTCCTAAACTCTGGGCGCTTTCCGTCTGGATAATGGGAATGTTTTCCAGCCCGCTGCGGAAGGTCTCTGCCATATACGCGCCGCCCAGCAGTCCCAGTCCCAGCTTGCCGCAGGTCTCCGCCGAAATGCGGACGCCGATTTTCGGCAGCGCAAAGTACAGGAAAAACAGCTGCACCAGCAACGGTGTATTGCGGAACAGCTCAATGTATCCGCCGACAATCTGCCGCAGCACGGGAATTTTCCAATGCACCGCCACCGCGCAGGCAATGCCCAGCACCAGCGCCAGCGCCACGCCCTGCCAGCCGATGCGAAGCGTCAGCAGCAGCGCGTCCCAGAACCTTGGCAGATAGGCTTTCATGACCTCAAAATCCATAAGCACCCTCCGGTTTCCGCCTGATACGGAGCTTCTTTCCTGTTACTTCCGGTGATCGATCTTCCGCGCCGCCAGATTGCCCATGCCTTGCAGGAGCTGCACGATGGCGACGATGAATACCAGCGTCACCAGCATGACCCCGGTGTCGTAGCGGTAGTAGCCGTAGCGGATGGCGATATCGCCCAGTCCGCCGCCGCCGATGACGCCCGCCATGGCGGAGTAGCCCAGCACCGTGCCGAGAACGATGGTGCCGCCCACAAGCAGGGAAGTTCTGGCTTCGCCGATGAGCACCTTCCGGACAATGGTGCCGGTTTTCGCGCCCATGCTCAGCGCCGCTTCAATGACCCCGGCGGGAACTTCCTTCAAGGAAGATTCCACCATTCTGCCAACCAGAGGCGCCGCGGCCAGCGTCAGAGGAACGATGGTGGCGGTAGAGCCATAGCTCTTGCTCACAAGCAGCTTGGTCAGGGGCATGACCGCGATTAGAAGGATCAGGAAGGGAACGCTCCGGGTGACATTGATGATGATATCCAGAATCCGGTATACCGCCCGGTTCGGGGTAATGCCGTTTTCGTCCGTCAGCGTCAGGGCAATGCCCAGCGGCAGGCCGATCACATAGCCGAAAAAGGTGGAGACAAGGGTCATGTAGCAGGTATCCCAGATGCCCTGCGCCATCATTTCGATCATCGCTTTATCCAGCATAACTTTCTTCCTCCTCGTCTTCGACCAGCAGCAGCCGCTTGGCCGCCCGGGACGCGGGATGGGCAAAGATGTCGGCAACGCGGCCTTCCTCCTGCACCAGTCCGCCGTCCAGCACCGCCACCCGGGTGCACACCTGCTGGATCACCCGCATCTCGTGGGTGATGACCACGATGGTGATGCCAAGGGTATCCCGGATGTTTTTCAGCAGCTTCAGAATGGTCTGGGTGGTCTCCGGGTCAAGGGCGCTGGTGGCCTCGTCGCATAATATGACCTCCGGCTCGTTGGCAAGCACCCGGGCAATGGCCACCCGCTGCTTCTGCCCGCCGGAAAGCTGGGCGGGGTAGGCGTTTGCCTTGTCCGCCAGCCCCACTTTGTCCAGCAGCTCCAGCGCCTTTTCCCGCCGCTCTTTTCTGGGGATGCCCCGAATTTCCAGCGGGAAGCAGACGTTTTCCAGCACCGTCTGCTGCTCCAGCAGATTGAAATGCTGAAAGATCATGCCGATCTTCTGCCGGCGCAGACGAAGCTGCTCTTTGCTCAGCTTCAGCAGACTTTCTCCGTTCAGCAGAACGTCCCCGCTGTCGGGGCGTTCCAGCAGATTCATACATCGCACCAGCGTACTTTTGCCCGCGCCGGACAGGCCGATCACGCCGAAAATTTCCCCCTTGCCGATGGAGAGGGACACACCCTTCAAAGCCTCCACGCTGCCGTTTTTGGCCGTGAAGGTCTTACACAGGTTATGGACTTCCAAGTAGGTTTGTGTCATGTTCTTCAGCTCCCTGTTCTAGATAGCAGAGTAGGGCAGCCGCATTTCGCGGCTGCCCGCTTATTTGTCAGTCCTCGAAGGGAATCACCGCACCGTCATAGGCGTCGTTGATAAACTGCTTGATCTCGTCGGACTTGAGAACCTTGACCAGAGCCTGAATGCCCTCGTTATTCTCGTTGCCTGCCTTCACCACCAGGACGTTTGCATAGGTCTTGGCGGCGGCGGATGCGCTGGTCTCGTAGGCGACCGCGTCATGGGCGACGGAGAATCCCGCCTGCAGGGCGTAGTTGCCGTTCAGCACCACGAAGGCTACCTCGTCCTTGACACGGGAAACCTGTGCAGCTTCCAGCTCCTGAATCTTCACATTGTGGGGGTTCTCCACAATGTCCTTGACGGTGGCGGCAAGACCCGCGCCGTCTGCCAGCTTGATAACGCCGTTGTCCTGCAGCAGGAGCAGGGCGCGGGCTTCGTTGGTGGTGTCGTTGGGGACTGCAATCACGTCGCCGTCTGCCAGATCGCTCAGCGCGGTCTTGGTACCCGGATAAATGCCGAAGGGTTCATAGTGGATGGCGGCCACGGCGACCAGATCGGTGCCCTTCTTTTCATTGAAGTCGTCCAGATAGGGGGTGTGCTGGAAATAGTTGGCGTCGATTTCGCCGCTGTCTACCACCAGATTGGGCTGCACATAGTCCTCAAACTCGGTGACCTCCAGCGTCCAGCCCTCTTTGGCAAGAAGCTTTGCGGCTTCGGCGAGGATCTCCGCGTGGGGCGTGGGAGAAGCGGCCACGGTGATGGTGCCTTTTTCCGTTACGGTTTCCGCGGCCTCGGCACCGGCGGCTGCGCCGCCCTCTACCACCAGGGTGTCCTCGTAGTCCTTACCGTAGGTGTCCAGCAGGGTCGCCTCATAGTCGGCGTGGAAGAAATTCTCATTGCCCAGCGCCTTGATCTCGTCGTTCAGCCAGTTCAGCAGGGTGGTGTTGCCCTTGGTGACGGCGGGGGCGATGGTGTCCGCGCTGCCCAGAGAGGGGATGCCTACCACATAGCCGGGGTTTTCAATGGAGAAAGCGATGACTTCGGTGTTGTCGTTGGCCCAGGCCACGCCGTTGCCGTTTTCAAAGGCGGTCTTGGCTTCGGCGTAAGCGTCGTACTTCTGCAGCTTGATCTCGGGGTTGTTCTTTTCCAGATAGGTCTCGGCGGTGGTGCCGGAGATCACGATGACCTGATCGTCAGCGCCAATCTCGTCCAGAGACGTGATCACCGCGTCCTCGGGGGAAACGACGCCCAGCGCCACGTTCATATAAGGAAGGGCGAAGTCCACTTCCTGCGCCCGCTCGGGAGTGACGGTGAAGTTGGCGAGGATGATATCCACCTTGCCGGTCTGCAAATACTCAATGCGGTTGGCGGCCTCGGTGGAGACGTAGTTGATCTTCACGCCCAGGTCTTCGCCGATGCGGTTGGCGAAGTACACGTCATAGCCCTGATACTCGCCGTTCTCGTCCACGTAGCCGAAGGGGCTCTTGTCGGAGAATACGCCAATGTTGATGGTGCCGCTGGATTTGATCTCCTCCAGCGTGCGGAAGGTGCCCTTGCTTGCAGATGCGTCAGCAGGTTCGGTCGTCTTTGCGCCGCAGCCTGCAAGCAGGGAGGCGGCGACGGTCAGGCTCAGGGAAACGGCTCCTATTTTCTTAATAAAGTTTTTCATGGGAAATTCCTCTCTTTTTGATTAAATTCAGGGAATCCAAGCACAAAAAATGCCGGGGCTTCAATCAGCTCCCGGGCAAATGGCGTTATGATATCCCTTCGGAAAAATCACGTTTCAGGTGCAGCAAAATGTATACGAATGCACCCCGCCATACGGATATGCCCGGGAGATACGCATTCGACAACAAGACTGTGCTGCATAAGAATTGATTTCAAACATTGCATTCCGCTCCTTTCGTTTATCTGCTTAGATTCGATGGCTAGATAATACACCCACTTTCCTATCTTGTCAATAGGTTTTGAAAAAATATTTTCCTATTTTTCTGGTAGGGAATATAGGCTTATCGATCATCAGGTGAAAGCCCGCCCCACAGAATGGGCGGGCCGCATTAGACAGTTAACAAACACAGCGGGATAATGGAACTGCACCCCTTGCCTCTCCCCATGGGAGGGGTGTCAAGCGAAGACGGAGAGGGAGAGCCAAGTGGCTGTACCTCGACCCATCAAATGCGGAGCAGGCAATTTGCTCTCATATCACATAATCGTCTCCAACGGGACACTGCTCGATCAGATCGGCGATGGTCACGCTTTCCAGATAGTCATGGATCACCTTATCCAGCCCCTGCCACAACGCCAGCGTGCGGCATTGCTGCGACCGGGGGCAGGCTTCAGCGGTTTCCTCCAGACAGGCCACCGGGGCGAGGGACTCCTCCGTCAGCCGCAGGATGCTGCCCACCGTGTACTGCTCGGGGTTCTTCGTCAGCCGGTATCCGCCGCCCTTGCCCCGCAGGCTCTCCACGACCTTTGCCTTTACCAGCGTCCGGATAATGCTCTCTAAGTATTTTTCGGAAATCTCCTGCCGCTGGGCAATCTCCTTCAGGGAAATAAACTCCCCTGACCGATGCTCAGCAAGGTCAATCATCACGCGCAGTGCGTACCGCCCCTTTGTGGAAATCAACATAACCGCTGCCTCCAAGTGGAATTCTGTAAATCCTATTATACAGCAAGGTTTATGGGAAATCAAGAGGGACAAATCCCCAATATCTGATCTGGAGAAAATCAACCCCGCAAGCATCTGCGGCAGACCCAATCAATTGAACTGCACCCATGATTTGCAGCTGCGGCAGCGGAAATATCCTGGAGACAAGCTCCAGAAATAAATCCGTTTTTAACGGGTATTCCCGCTCTATGCCATAACGACCGCAGCTTCGTAAGGAAGCAAAACATCGGTTTTCTCATAGTTCACGTTGGTCAGAAGCACCTTCTCTTTACAGAAGGCTTCCGGCAGCGGGGCATCCCGGTCTGTAAAGTTGCAATAAATCCGTATTTGCTGCCCCTCAAAAGTCCGCGCATAGGCAAGCACCTGGGGATGCTCGTGAAGCAGCAGCGAAAAATCACCATACCGCAGAACATCCCGCTCTCTGCGCAGAGCAAGCAGCGCCCGGTAATAATGCAGCACCGAGTCCGGGTCGCGGATGGCCGCAGCCACATTGATTTCCCGCGCATTTGGATTGACCATGATCCACGGTGTTCCATCCGTAAAGCCTCCATTGGGTGACGCATCCCACTGCATAGGTGTACGGGCATTATCCCGGCCTTTGCTCCGGACACCCCGCCATGCCCAGTCCATCCTGCCGCTTTCTGCGGCCTGGCGCAGCAGGTTCAGGCTTTCTACATCCCGCAGCTCGCTGATGTCAGGAAAGGGACAGTCGGTCATGCCGATCTCCTCACCCTGATACAAAAATGGGGTTCCTCTCAGGAGATACATGGCAGTGGCAAGACATGTGGCGCTCCGCCTTCGCAGCGTCTCTGTCCGCGTACAGCCAAACCGGGAGACCAGGCGCGGCTGATCGTGATTGCCCCAGAACAGCGTGTTCCACCCAATGGCCGCCTGCCATGCGGAGATGATCTGCTTGAACCGCATCAGGTCAAAGGGACGTGCATCCCACTTGGTCTCGCCGCTGTCCATGTCCATGACGTCAAACTGGAACAGCATATCCAGCTCCCGCCCGTCGTCTACTACAGAACCGGCGTTCTGCGTGGTGACGAAGCTGGTTTCCCCGACACACATACAGTCCCGCCCGTCAAAGCACGCCCTTCGCATTTCCCGCAGATAGTCGTGCAGCCTGGGCTGGAACGCAAAATACTCCGGGGAAAACACATAGCCGCTTCCCTTTCCGTCCGGCAGCTGCGGATCCTTTGCCAGAAGGCTTATCACATCCATCCGGAACCCGTCTACGCCGCGATCCAGCCAGCGGTTCATCATCCCGTAAATTTCCTGCCGAAGTTCGGGATTTTCCCAGTTCAGATCCGGCTGCTTCTCGGAGAACAGATGCAGATACCACTGCGCCGTGGTCTCATCATAAGTCCAGGCCGAGGGAGTAAAAAACGACGCCCAGTTGTTTGGCTCCCGTCCGTCCTTTCCGTCACGCCAGATATAATAATCCCGGTATGGGCTGTCCTTCGCCGTTCTGGCCTCCAGAAACCACGGATGTTCGTCTGAGGTGTGATTCACGACCAGATCCATTACAAGCTTTATATCGCGGCGGTGCAGCTGTGTCACCAGCTCGTCGAAATCCTCCATCGTTCCGAATTCCGCCATGACTGACTCATAGTTCCGGATATCATAGCCCATGTCGGCATTGGGCGAGTCATAGATTGGGCAGAGCCACACGGCGCCTACCCCCAGCCACTGGAGATAGTCCAGGCGGGAGATAATACCACGCAGATCTCCGATTCCATCCCCATTGGAATCCTGAAAGCTGCGCGGGTAGATCTCATAGAACACCCGTTCCTTCCACCAGCAGTCATGTGTTTCCATCATGCGTTACCTCCCGCCGGAACACGGCAAAGCCCTGCACCGTTCCCTCCGCCGCGTGCCCTTCCGGCGCTTCCAGCAGCAGGCTGTCGGAAGCGTCCGATTGGGGCGTGACAGCCTGTCCCCGCTCCGTTACAACTGCCAGAATTCCATAACCAGGCCCGTCAAAGTGAAGATACAGGGCGTCTGTCAGCTCCATCGCCGTCAGGCGGCAGTGCCGCAGTACATCCCGTTTCAGCCACAGCAGGCTGTGAAAAAAGCCCCGGATTTCCTCTTCCGGATCCGTCCAGCGCATAGGGCGCCGGTTATCCGGATCCTGGCCGCCGTCCATCGCAATTTCATCCCCATAGTACACGCTCAGATTGCCGCCCAGCAGCGCCGCCAGCACATAGGCAAGCCGGAAATCCGATTTGTCCCCGCCGCAGAGGGAAAGCGCCCGGGGCACATCATGGTTGGAGCAGAAAGCCCACTGGTACGGATGAACCGCCTCCGGCGCCGCGGCATACCAGCGCCGGATCCGGTGGGCGAAGGTTTCCAGCGGGTCTGTATGGGTCATCGCAAAATCGCGGATGGCATGGTAGAGCGGATAATCCATGACGCCGTCGAAGACCGACTGCTCCAGCCACCACCCGGCGTCCTGCCAGATCTCCCCAATCACATATACCGCCGCATTGCAGCTGCGCATCCCAGCTCGGAATGCGTGGAGGAACCGCAGACTGACCTCATCCGGGACATCCAGCCGCCAGGCGTCAATGCCGTATTCCCTCGTCCACTGCTCCGCGATGGAAACCAGATACCTGATCACCTCAGGGTTCTCGGTGTTCCACTTCGGCATATTGGCCGCAAAGGCGAAGCACTCATAGGGCGGATCCTCTTTCATGCGCCGGTCTGAAAGCTGTTCCAGCGGCAGCCGGGACAGCTCCCCGGCGTCATAGACGCAAAACCAGTTGTAATACCGGGATGCCTTGCCGCGAAGACGCACATCCTGCCACAAAGGGTGGCGCCAGCCGCAGTGGTTGAACACGCCGTCCAGCATGATCCGCATTCCCGCCTGATGAAGTGTTTCGACCAGGATGCGGAAGTCCGTTTTTCCGCCGAGACGCGGGTCAAGCTCGGTATAAGAAACGGTGTCATATCTGTGGTTGGAATCGCTCCGGAAAATGGGATTGAGATAAATTCCCTGTACGCCAAGTTCCCGGAGATAGGGGATTTTCCCGGTGATTCCCCGCAAGGTTCCACCAAAGAAATTTTCCCGCGTCGGAATAAAATCCTCGCCCCCTTGGTTTTCCTTCCCGTCACAAAAACGATCCGGAAAGATCTGATACCAGAGGAAGCCCTCCGCCCAGTCCGGAGGGGCAGGGTGATCTCCGGCATACACATAGGGAACATTGAACGGCCGCAGCACGGATTCCGGCAGCGGCGGCGTGACGCCCAGCTCCGAGAGATACACCGTATCTCCATCTTCCAGCGTCAGCACAAAATGATAGCGCAGCTTGTGGGTCCGCATGGGAACCGAAACAGAATAATACTGTTCCCCAGAGCAGCGCAGAGCAGGCTGCATCTCGCTTCGCGTCAGTACAGGCTGTTTCTCCGCACCGGAAAACCAGAAGGGGTCGCCGTACAGAACCGCAGCCGATTGCAGCGCTTCCCCGGTGCGCAGGCGGAGATGGCAAACCCTGCCCTGCACAAGCTGCCACGGATAGGCGGCGTGATGCTCGATTTCGTAACGTAAAATCTGCATAATTCACCCTTTCAGCATTCCATCCATGGCGCCGCCATGGATCAGTTTTTTCTGCATGACAATATAGATCAGCAAAATCGGGACTACGGCAATCAGCGACGCCGCGAAAATCAGCCCCCAGTTGTTGAGATTCTGCCCCTGGAACAGGCGCAGCGCAATGGGCAGCGTCCGCTTTCCCGGTGTCTTGATCATGGTCAGGGCGATCAGAAATTCGTCCCAGACATTGGAATAGGCCAGAATGGCAAAGGTGCCAAGCGCCGGCTTGGACAGCGGCAGAACCATTTTCCAGTAGATCTGCCAGCGGTTTCCGCCGTCGATGATCACGGCCTCCTCCAGCTCTTTGGGCAGCCCCAGGAAAAAGTTCCGCAAAAAGAATGTATTCTGGGGGACACCGATTCCGATGTAGATGAGAAGCAGCCCCAGATAACTGTCCACCAGCTTCATATCCTTCATCAGCAGGAACTGCGGGATCAGGTTTGTTACCGTCGGCACCATCATGGAAAACAGGTACAGATAGAACAGGACATCCCTGCCGGGAAATTTCATCCGCGCAAAGGCATATGCCCCGGCAGAGGACACCAGCATGATCACCACCGTGGCCACTGCCGCAATGATCAGACTGTTCAGAAAGTACTGACTGAAATGATTGGCATTCCACGCTTCTGCAAAATTTCCCCCATACATCGTTTCCGGAAACAGAATCGGCGGATACGGCATGGAGTAGCTGGACGGCGTCATGGCCGTTGCCAGCATATACTGAAACGGGATCAGTGCCGCCAGCGCAAAGCATATCAGCGCCAGATATTTGGGGACCAAAGTCATAATACGTCTCATACCGTCTCTCCTTTACGCGGCCTGATCCCGGGAGACTCTTCGCTGCAGCAGCGTCAGAAGCAGCACAATAACGCCCATCAGCACGGCCTGTGCTGCGGCGGAGCCAAAATCGAAGGTCGAGAATGCAGTGTTGTACATATAATTCATCAGTTCATTGGTCGTGCCCAGCGGCGCGCCGTCCGTAATCATCATGACATGGATATATGCGCCGAATGCGCCGATTGTCAGAACGGTCAGCAAATAATTTGTGGTATTGCGTACCATGGGAAGCGTAATGGCAAAGAAACGGCGGATGCCATTGGCACCGTCCAGCTCAGCCGCCTCATAGATCTCCCGGGGAATTCCCTGCAAAGCGGCCATGTAAATCACCATGACCCAGCCTGTCCCCTTCCAGATACCAAACAACCACAACACCAGGTTGGCAGTCCAGGTATGCTGAAGCCAGGAGACCGGGCTTTCAACGAGGTGCAGCTGCATCAGAATGTAGTTGACCATGCCGCCCTTGCCGGACATAAACAGATATTTGAACACCATGGATACCACAACCCAGGAGGTGATGACCGGCAGGTAACAGATCACCTTGAACGCCGTCTGTCCCCGCCGGACGGAATTGACCAGACATGCCAGCACCAGTCCGCAGGCCATTTGTCCGGGTACCGTCACCAGGGCATACAGAATGGTGTTCCGGAACGCGATCCGGTAGTTCTGGTCTGACAGCAGGCTGAGATAGTTCCGGAGGCCGGCCCATGCATTGGGTCGGTTCTGGATGACATTGAAGTCTGTAAAGCTGATCCAGATATTCCGAACCAGCGGATAAAGCACAAAAAGCGCCATCAGCACAAAACCGGCCAGCAGAAACGGCAATGCCTGCATCCACTGCTGCAGGCCGGCTTGCAATTTTCTTTTTCCCGTCTGCATCGCTGCACCTCGATTCGCCTGATTTCTTCCGCGAGGGGCTGTAACACCCCTCGCGGAACCGGAGATCATTCCTGTGCCAGCAGCGCGTCGATCTGCGCTGCCGCGTCATCCAGCGCCTCCTGAGAGGACGCCTGCCCCCGGAGCACGCTCTCAAAGGCAGTGTTGAGGATCGTCTCGATGGTCGGCCAGCTGGAGCACGGGATCCGCGCCTGCGCCGTCTTCAGCTGTTCCATATACACCTCTACATATGGCGAACCGCTGGTATCCACCTTTTCCATGGCGGAGGAGGTGACCGGGATCATACCGGCGCCCGCCATGGCAACCTGCTGCGCGTCCTCCAGCATAAACTTCATAAAGGTCCAGGCCGCGTCCTTTTTGCTGCTGGTAGAGGTCATGACGATGTCCTCGCCGCCTACAATGGAGATGCTCCGGCCGTCTACGGAGGGCATCAGCGCCGGCGTATAGGTGTCGAGCTTATCCTCAGAGCTGAAGAACCAGGGGCCTTCCACGATCATCGTATAGTTTCCGGCTTCAATGCCGCCCCATCCATCGGGCTGCTCTCCCATAATGGCGGGGCCAATGACGCCGTCCTTGTACCATCCCACGATGGTATCCAGCGCCTTCACCGTGTCCGCTCCGTTCAGATAGCCGGAAGCCGTCGTATAATCCCCGTCGGTGACGGAACCGCCCAGGGTCCAGATAAACGGGAGCATCGCCCAGTTATAGGAGCCGGACACGGCAAACAGCCATTTTTCCTCGGCGGGGTTGGTTTTGTCCAGAGCGCCCATCAGCGCATCCAGTGTCTCAGGCGGTGCGTCAAAGCCATACTCCTGAAGCACTGCATTGTTATATACGGCAACGGTGGTGTTGGCATTGAGGGGAAGGCCGTAATTCTGCCCCTTATAAAGTGTGGTGCTCATGGAGCCGGGCATAATGCCGGCGGATATGTCGTCAAACTCTGCATAATCGTTGAGACATTCCAGAGCACCCAGCTTTGCCATCTGGGAAACCCATGTCAGATCCAGACGGATCACATCCGGGGCAGCATCCCCTGTGACGGCAGTGATCAGCTGCTCGTCCAGCCCCTCATAGGGCATCCGGATGGCGTTTACCTTGATATTCGGGTACTGCTGTTCAAACGCAGTCAGAACGCTCTCTGTAAAGATTTTTTCCTCACCTTCGCTGTAAGAATGCCAGAAGGTGATCTCAACCGGTTCCTGAGTATCCGGCGTCTCTGCGGACGGGTTATTCTCCGTCTGCGCAGGGGCGGCATTTGCCTCCGTACCCGGATTCTGCGGGGTGTCCTTTGCACAGGCCGACAGGGAGAGCAGCATGGCTGCCGCAAGAATGAACGCTAAAATTTTCTTCTTCATATGGTTTCCTCCGTTCAATTTTAAAGTGTGGGATAGATGTCCGATGCTGTGTTTGCTATCACCATGAAAAGATTCTGTTTTAAAGGAAATCCCCTCCAATCTCTCGATTGTAACTGGTTACATTTTCGAGTAAAAAAACGCGTTTCATTTATTCACGCATTTTTGTTGACCCCCTCTCAATAATGCTGACAGGCAGAAGCAGATGTTCCGGACTCTGCTCACCTGCCCGCAGCTGCTGAATGAGCATTCTGGCTGCAGCCATGCCCAGACTGACCACATCAATTTTCACTACCGTCATTGCAGGCTCCGATACGCTGGCGAGTACGCTGTCGTCAAAGGCAACCACCTGCACATCCTCCGGGATACGAACCCCACGCTTGGTGAGTTCGCGCATAAAATGGAAGGCAATGGCGCTGTCCGAGGCCACATAAGCCCGGCACAGACGATCCCGATGGGCTTCCACATAGGCGGCAATATCCGCCGGCGCCAGCAGTCCTTTCGCCGCACCGCACGCAGGCTCGGAAAGCCCTGCCGCCTCCAGGCAGCTCTTGTAACCGGCATACCGTTCCGCCGCAAACACCTTTTCAAAGCTGTTTGTCAAAAATCCGATCTCCGACGCGCCGGTTTCCAGAAGCCATGCCGTCGCGCACCGCCCCGCCTCAATGTTGTCAATGTCCACCCACGCCGCCTGCTCCACAGAGGAGCGGCCGCCGATGACGAAGGGAATCTTGCTTTTCCAAAGCACCTCCAGAACCTGGGCATTGGCCAGTTCGCTGAGCAGAACCACGCCGTCGATCCGGTTTTCATTCACAATGGATTCCAGGGTGGAAACATTTTTGCTGCCGATGTGGCAGATCATGAGATAGTAGCCTTCCCGTGCCAGCGCATGCTCCAGGCCATACTGGATCCGCAGAAAATAGTCGTTGCCGTAGGTCTCCACGTTGCTGTCGTCCACCACCAGCGCCACGGTATAGCTGTTGCCGTGGAGAAGCCCCCGTGCCATCATGCTCGGCTGATAGTTCAGCGCCTCAATGGCCTGCCGGACCCTTTCCACGGATTGGGGTGCGATCAGCGGGCTGTTATTCAGATAGCGGGACACTGTCGCCACAGAAACGCCCGCATATTTGGCTACGTCACGAATGGTTGGCTTCATATTTCTCTCCATTGGAACCGGTTACAATCTTTTCTTCAGTATAGGTCTTCGATTTACCGGTGTCAATAGGGAATTTCCCCAATGTTTTATCCGCAAATTTATGAAAAATAACAATCGTGCCCCGTGTGAACAGCGCAAAGCATTGGCGGGCGGGACAAACCGTGCCGGGAAATCCCCCGCCGGGTTTATCCGCCCGCCGAATGCGCGGCTCCCTGCCGCCATGTCATCAGAATCCGCCAGTGTCTGCCCCTCTCCGGATCAGTCAGTCACGATCCCTTTGGCGATGTCGCTGGTCATACCTGGTCATACAATATTGCAGATCTTTCACCCGGCGGAGCAGAGTCGCCGGCCACTGAGGCCGCTCCGGATCAAGAAGCACATGCTTCAGCGGCCCATGCTGCCAGGGCCTGTTCAGGGCAATGTAAATTTTCCAGGATGCCAGAATCTGCTTCATGCCGATGGTAATGCACAGTTCCGGCATACCCATCAGGTCCCCCCGCTGATAGCCGAATTCTTCCTTCGCTGCCCCGGAATGAACAGATGCTGCCGTGCGAGCGCAGATGACAGCAGAACGTGGGCGCGAATACGTCGGATTGTTGTAAACAATTTGAGAAAGTACTTTCTTTTTTACGAGGAAATATGGCGGCAATCCTTCATTCAGTCTTCTAATAATCGGCATTGATTTCGTGTGTATTACACAAATTTTACGAATTAATTTGCAGCAAATTAACAATATCAGGTTGCGAAATTACTTTCGCAATCCAACGTTGACGGTGGAAAGAACAGGTGCTATATTGGGCTTACCAACAAAAAACAGGAGGGTAAACCATGAAAAAGATATTTGCTGTTTTGCTGCCCGTTATGATGCTTCTCGGAATGCTGGCTGTGACGGCTTTCGCGGACGAGAGTGCGGATGAAACCATGATCCCCGTAGTCGTTCAGGTTCCGGAGGGCTGGGGCACGCCCAATCTTTGGGCTTGGGCGGATGATGGTACCAATGCCTTCGCGGCATGGCCCGGCGAGGAAATGGACGCTCTGGCTGAGGGGTGGTATTACACCTATGTTCCCGGTTTTGTCCAGAACGTCATTGTGAACGCCAATCAGGGCACCGATGCGGCTGTCCAGACCGAAGGCATCGTGGTAGAGGCCGGTAAGGAAGTGTGGATCACGGTCGCGGAAGATCTGACTGCCTCCGTCGCTTACGAGGCGCAGCTGCGGGGCGAGATCCCTGCCTATGTGGAAAAGTTTGTCGTTCACGCCTACGTTCCCCTGTCATGGAAAACCGTGAATCTGTGGGCGTGGTCGGCGCCGGACGGCACCAATGCCTTTGAAAGCTGGCCGGGCAAGGCTATGCAGGAGGGAGACAACGGCTGGTTCACCTGCAAAGCTCCCGTCTGGGTCAACTCCCTGATCATCAACGGCAACGAAGGAACCGTCCAGACCGAGGATGTCAGCATTGAGGGCAAGGAACTGTGGATCACCGTCTATGAAGATCTGACCTACGAGCTGAGCTACGAAGACCCCGACAAGGCCGTGGACGATGTGACCGTACATGCGCAGGTTCCTGAGGACTGGGCTGACCCCAGCTGCTGGGCATGGTCAGCACCGGACGGCACCAACGCCTTTGCCTCCTGGCCCGGTGAAGCACTGAGCAAGGACGGCGACTGGTATAACATTCAGGTTCCCGGCTGGATTAACTCCGTAATCATCAACGCCAACGAAGGCGCCGTCCAGACCACGGATCTGTCCGTTGAGACCGGCAAGGAGGTCTGGATCGTGGTGACCGACGCTGAAAATGCGCAGGTCTTCTACGAAGAGCCTGCACAGGATGCCGCGGCCACCGAGCCTGCGGCAGAGACGACCGTCCCCGCTTCTACGGAAGCGCCTCAGGAAGCGGCGGGGAACAGCAGTACCGGCACGGTTGTCGGCATTGCCGCCGCAGTTGTCCTGCTTGGCGGCGGTGCGGCAATCGTCGCAAAGAAGAAAAAGAGTTAAAAATACGCAACCGTATCCCCGGCGGGTACACGTCAGCCGTGTACCCGCTGACGGTCTATCAAGGAGGCTTTTATGAAACGGTTTTTCATTCTGATTTTATGCTTTGCGATGCTGCTGAGCCTGACCGCCTGCGGCGGCAAAACGGACAGCGCGGATACAAACAGGCTGGTCATCTGGCATGACAAGGAAGACGCGGTGATCACCGCCCTTTCCGAGTACCTGGCGCAGGCCGTACCGGAGCTGGAAATTCAATTTGAAAAGAAAACCAGTCTGACCGATTCCCTGAAGCTGGTGGGCAATGACCCCTCTGCGGCTCCGGATCTTTTTCTGTTTGCCCACGACAAGATCGGCGTTTTTGCCGAAATGGGGATTCTGGCTCCGGTGGAGCCGCTGCTGGAGGAAGGGGCGCTGGATAACTTCCTGCCCATGACCCTTCAGGCGGCTACCTACAAGGATACTCTGTACCAGCTGCCGCTGTATTTTGAAACGCTGCTGTTCATGTATAACCGCCGTTATATGCAGGACGGCGAGGTTCCCGCCACGACGGAAGAACTTTACGCCTATATGGAGAACAATACCGGCCGGGGACGCTACGGCTTCGTGGAGCAGCACAGCACCGCCTACTATTCCGCCGCGTGGATCCACGGTTTCGGCGGCTCCATCATTGACAGCAGCGGCACCCCATTCCCCGACGCGCAGGCCGTGCAGGATGCGCTTGCTTACCACCTGAAATTCGTAAAGCTGATGCCGGGTGAGACAGAATACAATACCGTCAACACGCTGTTTCTGGAAGGAAAAGCGGACGCCACCATCGGAGGCCCCTGGATGGTCCCCTCCGCCAGAGAGGCCGGGATCGATCTGGGCATTGCCCCCATGCCGACAGTGGATGAGACCGGGCTTGCCCTGGCTCCCTACTCCGGCGTGCAGGGCGTTCACGTTCTGAAAGCTGCCGCGGAGCGGAAAACCGCGTCGGTAAAGCAGTTGCTGGCGGCGTTGGCAAAACCGGAGATCGGCACGTCTCTGGCGCTTGCCAGCGGATGCGCTCCGGCAAACGGCAACTGCTATGATGACGCCCGCGTCGCGGAGGACGCTCTGGTGCAGGCCATGCGGCAGACCGCAGAAATCGCCGTCCCCATGCCCAATATTCCTGAAATGGACGTTATGTGGACTGTGGTCAGCAGCCTCCTGACCGATGTGAACCTGTCCGGCAAGGATATTCCCTCCAGCTTCCAGTCGGCCAAAGAACAGGCGGAAAGCCTGATCGCGGGGATGAAATAAAGGGAGAAAACCATGGAGAAAAAGAAACGGAAGGAATGGATACGCTCTTACGCATGGTCAGCGCCATCTCTGCTGCTGATCGGGCTGATGGTGGTATTTCCGATTCTCTATACCTTCTACATCAGTCTGACCAATATGAATGTCCACCACTGGTTTGACTTCACTCTGGTGGGGCTGGACAACTACATCCGGGCGCTGTTCGTGTTCGACTCCGGCTTCCTGTCCGCGCTGCTGGCAACGATTTTGTGGACAGTCGTCAGTATGATTTTGCAGCTGGTCATCGCCTTTCTGCTGGCGAACCTTCTGAATATCGAAAAGCTCCGGCTGCGCAAGCTCTACAAAACAGTGCTGATGTTTCCATGGGCCATGCCCGGATATGTGGGGATTCTGCTCTGGAAAACCGGAATGTTCAACACCCAGTTCGGCCTGCTGAATCAATGGATGGACAAGCTGGGGCTGACGGCGGTCAAGTGGCTTTCTTCCGATGTATCGGCATTTCTGAGCTGCACGGTGGTCAATCTGTGGCTGGCGCTGCCATTCATGATCATGATTATGGACGGTGCCTTGCAGAGCATTGACAAAAGCTACTACGAAAGCGCCATTCTGGACGGCGCGGGCGCGTTCGCCCGGGCAAAGTACATTACCATCCCCGCCATGCGTCCCATCATTGCACCGGCTGTGATTATCACGGTGTTTACGACCTTCAAGCAGTTCGACGTTGTCTACCTGCTGACGCAGCAGGCCGGCGCGAAGACCGGTTCCGGGTTCCACACCATCCTGACCTACGCCTACGAAAACGCATTTATCACCAACAATTACGGCTATTCTTCGGCCATTTCCATGATTATTTTTGCACTTCTGCTCCTGTTCTCCGCAAAATTCCAGCTGAAGGAGGATGCCTGATGACGAAACGCAGATGGCGGGAGGGCCTTGGGCTGACGGCTCTGAATGTCTTTTTCATTGCGCTGTGCTTTCTGACGCTGATCCCCATTCTCTATGCCCTGAGCGTCTCCTTTAACGGGTCGAACAGTCTGCTCAGCTCCGATTTTTCGTTTATTCCCAGAAATTTCACTCTGAAAAACTACCGGGAAGTCCTCTTTGGGGAGAACATCACCCTCTGGTTCCGGAATACCATTTTTCTGGCAGTTGTGACCGTTTTTCTGTCCCTGCTGGTGGCAGTCCCGGCGGCCTACTGTTTCTCCCGCCGCCGCTTTCCGGGCAGAAAAGCCATACTTCGGTGTCTGGTTCTGCTGAATTCTTTCCCGGCGATCCTGTCCATGTTCGCGATTTACCGTCTGCTGCGGCCGATGGGGCTGGTCAATACCCGGCTGGGACTGATCCTTGTTTATACGGGAACCATGGCGGTGTTCAGCCTGTGGAACACCAAGGGCTACTTTGACACCATCCCCACGGAAATTGAGGAAGCCGCCAGAATCGACGGCGCTTCCGACGGGGAGATCGTCCTGAAAATCGTCATGCCCCTGGCAAAGCCCAGCATCATCACCACCGCATTGCAGGTGCTGATCTATGTGTGGAATGAATACATCTATGCGACGACCTTCCTGACCGGGGAAAGCAAGTACACGCTGGCCGCCGGACTGAATGCTTTGCAGGCGACGGAGATGACCGGCTCTTGGCCGGTATTTGCGGCGGCGGCCATTACCGTATCGCTGCCCGTGCTTGTGATCTTCTTCCTGTGCCAGAAATACATGACCTCCGGACTGACGGCTGGAGGTGTCAAGGGATGAAACTGGACGCTGTTTTGCACATTCCCATGTCGGAATACTGCTGCGGGCTGGATGAGCGCCATATCGTTTACCGCCTGCGCTGCGCCAGAGGCGACTTGCAGCGGGTGACGCTTTTCTACGCCGACACCGCGTGCCGGGTCAATCCGATTCTGTTTACCGCCGTCCCCATGGAAAAGGTTCTGTCGGACGCCTGTCACGATTACTGGCAGGTGATTGTAGACAGCCCTTATAATCGGGTCTATTACTACTTTCAGCTGGACGACGGTGCGGAGACGACGCTGTACTACAGCAATCTCTTTACCGACCGGCTCGCGCAGGATCGTTCGGAATACTTCAAGCTTCCCTTCAACCACCGCAGTGACATTGCCCGCGTACCGGCGTGGGTAAAGGATGCCGTTGTATACAACATTTTTCCGGACAGCTTCGCCTCCGGGAAATGTGAAATTTCCGGGCAGCCCCATTCTCAGCGCTTCGGACAGCAAACCGTGCGGGGAAAGCTCGGCGGGACGCTGGACGGGGTTGCGCAGAATGTGGATTATCTGAAAGCGCTGGGCGTCAACTGCGTGTATCTGAATCCGATCTTCGCCGCCGGGGAATACCACAAGTATGATCTGCTGGATTATTACCACGTTGACCCCTGCTTCGGCGGGAATGAGGCATTCCGGACTATGGTCAATACGCTGCACGCTTCCGGCATTCGGGTCATCATCGACGGCGTGTTCAATCACTGCGGCTGGCATTTCTTCGCCTTTGAGGATGTGGTCAAAAATCAGGAGAAATCCCGCTACAGGGGCTGGTTCTATGATCTGACCTTCCCTGTGCATCGCCCCGAAACCCCGGAGGAAATTCCGGACTACGCCTGCTTCGCCTATGAGCGCATGATGCCAAAGCTGAATACCGCAAATCCGGAGGTGCAGAAATATTTCTGCGACGTAGGCGCTTACTGGGTACGGGAATACGGCATTGACGGCTGGCGGCTGGATGTGGCCAGCGAGGTCAACGATGGCTTCTGGCGGGCGTTCCGCAGTGCGGTCAAACGCGAGAATCCGGAAGCGCTGCTGATCGGTGAGGTGTGGGAGAGTGCCGGTCACTGGCTTCAGGGGGACATGTTCGACTCCACCATGAACTACGATTTCCGGAAGCACTGCTGCGCATTTTTCGCCGAAAAGCGCATCGACGCAGCAGAATTCTCCGGGCGTATTACGGATATGCTCATGCGCTACCGGCTGCAAATGCTCCCGGCGCAGCTGAATCTGCTGGACAGCCACGACGTCAGCCGTTTCCTGTCGCTGTGCGGCGGGGATACCGCAAGCTATCGCCTTGCCATCCTGTTTATGATGTGCTTTGTGGGAATGCCCACCATTTTCTACGGAGACGAGCTTGGCGTTCAGGGTATGCAGGAGGAAGAATACCGCGCCCCCATGCCGTGGAAGGGCGGCGATCTGGCGCTGCTGGGCTTTTTCCGAAAGGCCATCGCCATGCGGCACGCCTTATCCCCATTGCGGGAAGGCTCATTTCAGATGTTGTCCGCCGAGGGGGGCAGCCGCGTGATCCGCTTCCGCAGGTATACCGGAACGGAGTCCGTGACAGTGTCCATTAACGCAGGGAAGGCCGATGCCGCAGTTTCTTTCCCCGAAGAAAAGCTGTATTGGGCAGAGGGCTTCCAGAACGGCGTTCTGTCCCCCGGCGGATTTGCCGTAACTTTCCGGTAAATTTTTCCCCGACCCTTTCGGGCCGGGGAAAATTATGTTATACTGGAGAATAAGGTGGTGAAGAAACGATGGGTGTTACCATTAAGGATGTAGCCGAGGCGGCAGGCGTCTCTATTTCCACTGTCTCTAAGGTTCTGAACGGGCATTACAGTATTTCCGAAAAGACAGCCCAGCGGGTTCGCGGCATCATGCGGGAGATGAATTATTACCCAAACGCCAATGCCCAAAGCTTTGCCAGCGGCTCCAATCACACGGTCGTGTTGCTGGCAAACCTTGCCCCCAACGCCGCTTTTCAGAACCCTCATATGTTTGAGATCATTTCCGGTCTGGAGGAAGCGCTCTGCAAACGGGGATACCGGCTCATCCTGCGGGGCGCGGATGCGACCTCCGCCTGCGGCATTGCGGAGGAGATCATTTCCCGCCGCAGTGCGGACGCCATTGCCGTTCACGTGGGTGTCATGTCCCATCCTCTGGCCGCCGTGCTGACCCGGCTGCAATTTCCCCACATCGTTCTGGGCGCACCGGACTTTGACAGCCAGGTATGTTGGATCGACAACAGCAATACTTACTCCGGGACGGTTGCCGCGAGCTTCCTTCTGTCGCGGGGGTATAAGCGGCTTGCTTTTATCGGCGGAAAATCCTATGATTTGGGTTCCGCCCTCCGCCTGCAGGGCGTGAAGCAGGGGCTTTCCAACGCGGGAGAGAAACTGGAAGACCAGTATATCTGGCTCGGGGAATCCACCCGGGCGGACGGCTTCCGTATGGCAGAAAGTCTTTTGAGTCAGAAAGAACTGCCGGACGCCATCATCTGCGCCAACAATTACATCGCTCTGGGGTGCGTGGATGCGGCCGCAAAAAAGGGACTGCGTATTCCGAAGGATATCGGCATTATGGCCTTTGATAATTTCCCGTTTTCCCAGATCATAGAACCGCCGCTGACGGTCGTTGACATCAACGTCCGGGACATGGGCACGCAGGCGGCAAAATTCCTGACAGACATCATGCGCCATCCAAATATGCAGATACAAACCTATATCACAACATCCAATGTGATCGTAAGAGGGTCTACGCGGTAAAGAATCATGTGCCCCCGATTCCTGACAGCAGACGGATTCGGGCATGCAGCACAACCCCAGCAAAGTCCGCCTGCATTTTGCAAAATACAGGCGGACTCTGCTGTTCTTTGAAAATTGACAAATTCCCGGTATACCCGGATGAAGCGGATAGGAAGAGGAGCGGGGCATATGCCCAATGTCACTAAGTTATACTGAACTCCAATTAGGGTCTATCTGAAAACCGGGAATATGACCAACAGCGAGGGATTTTTCGCCTGCTGAAGCCATTTTTCCGCAGGAATACTTTGTGTATTACAAGGGAAAATGGTGCACAGCAGGCGGAAAAGACCCGCTGTTTGGGCATGTTGACGGTTTTCAGATAGACCCTAAAATCTTAAAAAAAGATTTTAATTGCCTGAAGGGCATGAAGTTCATATGAGATGTGTTTTGTGATTTCTTTCCTTATAAATCACAAAACAGGCAGCGCCGTCAGACAGAGCCTTTCTGATTAAAATCTTGATTTTAATCAGAAAACAGTATTACATTTTCCGGGGCGCACCCATTTGGATGCGCCCCATCTTTTATTTTCGGGAAAAAGACCCGTAATTTTTTACATTTTGCGCAATTTCCTGTTGACATTTTGTGCATTATGGTGGTATAGTATGTCAATAAGTATTCGGCGCACGCACAAAGGTACACCGGATAGAAACAAAAGGAGAGGATTGAACATGAAAAAAATTCTTGCTATTGTGCTGGCGGCTGTGATGCTGCTGTCCATGACCGCCTGCGGCGCTGCCGCGAAGAAGGATACATACGTTGTGGGTATCTGCCAGCTGGTTCAGCACGACGCCCTCGACGCCGCGACTAAGGGCTTTCAGGACGCTCTGACCGAAGCGCTGGGAGACAAGGTGAAATTTGAAGTCCAGAACGCTTCCGGCGACTCCGTGAACTGCACCACCATCATCAACGGCTTTGTTTCCAGCAAGGTCGATCTGATCATGGCCAACGCCACCCCCGCCCTTCAGGCTGCCGCATCGGCGACCAGTGAGATCCCCATTCTGGGCACCTCCGTCACCGACTACGCTTTCGCTTTGGAGATCGATGGCTGGACGGGCACTGTGGGCGGCAACATCTCCGGCACCTCCGACTTGGCTCCCCTTGACCAGCAGGCTGCCATGATTCAGGAGCTGTTCCCGGACGCCAAAAACATTGGCCTGCTGTACTGCTCCGCCGAGGCCAATTCCCAGTATCAGGTGGATGAAATGACCAAGTATCTGACCGAGCTGGGTCTGACTGCCACTGCTTTTGCCTTCACCGACACCAACGACGTTGCGTCCGTCGCTCAGGCGGCCTGCGATGCCAGCGACGTGCTCTACATCCCCACTGACAACACCGCTGCCTCCAACACCGAGGCCATTGCCAACGTGGTGCTGCCGGCCAAGGTTCCCGTGATCGCCGGTGAGGCCGGCATCTGCGAGGGCTGCGGCATCGCGACCCTGTCCATCAGCTATTACGATCTGGGCGTCGCCACCGGCAAGATGGCGGCCAAGATCCTCACCGGTGAGGCGGACATCTCCCAGATGCCCGTGGAGTACGCCCCTCAGGTGACCAAGATGTACAACGCCGCCAACTGCGAGGCGCTGGGCGTCACCATTCCCGACGGCTACGAGCCGATGGGGTAATTTTCCCTGCAAAACAAACAGGCAGGGCAGGGCTTTTACCCTGTCCTGCCTTGGCGTCATTCTGCGCCCGGACCGGGCGATTTCTTTATTATTGTAGAGGTATCAAGATATGAGTTTCTTCCTATCCCTTTTGAATGCCATGCCGGGCGCGATCACTCAGGGAATGCTCTGGGGAATCATGGCAATCGGCGTGTACATCACCTACCGTATTCTGGACGTGGCCGACCTGACGGTGGACGGAAGCCTTGCCACCGGCGGCGCGGTGTGCGTCATGCTGATGCGTGCCGGGTGGAATCCATGGGCCGCGCTGCTGTGCGCGTTTCTGGCGGGTGTGCTGGCGGGACTGTGTACCGGTCTGCTCCACACCCGGTGCGGGATTCCTGCCATTCTGGCCGGTATCCTCACCCAGCTGGCGCTGTACTCCGTCAATCTTCGGATCATGACAGGCAAGGCCAACCAGCCCATCGGCGTGGATAAGTACGACCTGCTGGTCTCCCAGCGCTACGTCCGGGATCTGGCGCTGAATAACCCCATTCCGCTGGTGATCCTGTTTCTGGCGGTGCTGATCGGCCTGCTGTACTGGTTCTTCGGCACCGAGTACGGAAGCTCCCTGCGGGCGACCGGCGCGAACCAGAACATGGCCCGCGCACAGGGCATTGATACCAAGTCGGGCATCACCTTCGGTCTGATGCTGGCAAACGGTCTGGTCGCCATGGCGGGCGGCCTGCTTGCCCAGTATCAGGGCGCGGTGGATGTGAACATGGGACGGGGCGCCATCGTCATCGGCCTTGCCGCCGTCATCATCGGCGAGGTGCTGCTGGGACGCGTGTTCCGCAATTTCGCGCTGAAGCTGGTGTCCGTCGTCATCGGCGCGGTGATCTACTACGTAGTCATCCAGATCGTCCTGCAGCTCGGCCTGAACACCAATGACCTGAAACTGCTGACGGCACTGGTGGTGGCGCTGTTTCTGGCGGTTCCCTACTGGAAGACCATCGTGCTTCCCAAGAAGAAGGAGGTATGACGATGCTGGAGCTGAAAAATATCAGCAAGACCTTCAACGCCGGAACGGTGAACCAGAAGGTGGCGCTGAACGGGCTGAATCTGACCATGAACGAGGGCGATTTCGTCACCGTCATCGGCGGCAACGGCGCGGGCAAGAGTACCATGCTCAACGCCATCGCCGGAGTGTTTCAGGTGGACACCGGGAAAATCCTCATTGACGGCGTGGATGTGACCGCCCTGCCGGAGTATAAGCGGGCAAAGTACATCGGCCGGGTGTTTCAGGACCCCATGATGGGCACTGCCGCGACTATGCAGATCGAGGAAAACCTTGCGCTGGCGGCACGCCGGGGCAAGCCCAGAACCCTTCGGCCCGGCATCACCAAGGCGGACCGGGAGTTCTATAAGGAGCAGCTGCGGATTCTTGATCTGGGACTGGAAGACCGGATGACCACCAAGGTCGGTCTGCTGTCCGGCGGCCAGCGTCAGGCGCTGACGCTGCTGATGGCGACTTTGCAGCAGCCGAAGCTGCTGCTTCTGGACGAGCACACCGCGGCGCTTGACCCCAAGACTGCGGCCAAGGTGCTGGAGGCGACCCAGCGGATCGTAGAGAAGAACCACCTGACCACCATGATGATTACCCACAATATGCGCGACGCCATTTCCTATGGCAACCGCCTGATCATGATGTACGAGGGGCATGTTGTGGTGGACGTTTCCGGAGAGGAAAAGAAGAATCTGACGGTGGAGCAGCTGCTGAATCTGTTCAGCAGAGCCTCCGGCTCCGACGAAGCCGACGACAAGCTCTTACTTTCCTGATATGATCAACAGGGCGTGCATTTCTGCGCGCCCTGATTTTACTGAGAGGAATCAAAATGAAGCCCAAAGAACTGCTGGAAATTCTGTCCGTGGCGGAGAAGCTGAAATGCAACACACGGCACTGCTATACCTCCTCCGGCCGCCGGGAGAGCGTGGCGGAGCACAGCTGGCGGATATCCCTGATGGCGATGCTTCTGACGAAGGAGTTCCCGGAGGCGGACATGGACAAGGTGATTCGCATGTGCCTGATCCACGACATGGGAGAAGCCTTCACGGGGGACATCCCGACCTTTGAGAAAACCAACGCCGATACCCGGAAAGAGGACGACATTCTGCTGAATTGGGTGAACACCCTCCCGGAGGACGCCCGGGAGGAATGGGCGGCGCTGCTCACCGAGATGAACGCCATGGAGACACAGGAAGCGAAAATCTACAAGGCGCTGGACAAAATGGAAGCGGTGATCCAGCACAATGAATCGGATATTTCCACATGGCTGCCCCTTGAGTATGACTTGCAGATGACCTACGGCGAAGAAAACGTACAGTTTTCCCCCTATATGCAGCAGCTCAAGGCAGAGGTCAACGACTGGACAAGAGAGAAGATCGCCCGGGAGAAGCCGGAATAAAGCGCCCCGACATAATACTGCAAAACCCTCCGTATGACAGTTCGTGCATACGGAGGGTTTTGCGTCAGGAATCCAATTATCGTCTGCGCCGGACGGGCTGCGCCAGCTTGCGCAGCAGGAGAACCAGCACCGCCGCTGCCAGCAGGCAGGCGCTCATGATGCTGTAGGAAAAGGCTGCCAAATCGCCGTGACGCTGGACGTAATATTCCATAAAGCCCGCGCCGCCGATGCAGGCGGCGATCCCCAGCCACACCAGCACATTCCAGAATCGGAAGCCCCGGGCTTTTACCATCCGAGCGGAGAATACCACAATCACCAGCAGCAGTCCCAGCGCCCCCAGCACCTGCACCACGCTGACGAAGCCATTGCTCCGGAAAAACAGCTTGTCATACCGGGTACTGTCCAGCACGATCTGGGACACGCCGTAAAGCAGCAGGAAAATCAGTGCCGTGTCCCCATCCTTCCGCTGCTTTTCGGGCAGGTAGAACGAAAGCAAAATCAAAAACAGCACCAGAGCCGCCATGGCCTGCAAAATGAACGTCGCCAGACGGTACTCCGTAGCGCCGGAAACGGCGTTGGTCACGGGATAGACCCAAGGAAGCGACTGAGTGGAAGTAATGATCTGCCCCCGGTCAGTGGAATTGAAGAAGCAGGCAAGCCGCCCCACGGCGATACCGGCGCACCCGGCCACGGCCATGCAGTCCAGTATCTGGGGCAGATTCCGGTCAAAATGCAGCAGGCGAATAACAACTGCCGCCAGTACACATCCGGCGAAGACGCCCAGCAGGGCATATCCGCCGGGGGAGAAGGGCTTCATGGCGGCTTCAAAGCTGTCGTAGCTGCTGGTGCGGCAGTACCAGTGAACCAGCCGCCCAAGCAGAAGGGACAGCGCGATGGCCAGCGGAACCACGCTGAAAGCGGCGATTCCATTGCCGCCTTTTCCCAGATACAGCGACCAGAAAAAGCAGATGGCGGTCAGCGTCGCCAGAGTCAGCACGATGGAACTCCAGTAATAGATGGTCTCCCCGGAAATAAACGCGATTTTTTCCATACCGTCAGCCTCCTTCCGGCATCGCCGTGGCGAAGTAGATGATGTCGCTGATCTTCCGCTGCTGGCCGTAGACCGGGCGGTTGATGAGCTGGTCGCCCATCACGATGGCGGCGGTCTGCCCGCCGTCCAGGCAGTAGGCCATGCGGCAGCCGGTGGCGGCGATGTTTTTGGCAAAAGTCTTGACGGTGGGGATGTCCTGCCAGGGGCCTTCCGTGTTCGCCGTGGCGACGATATAGTGGAGCTCGCCCATCTGGCACAGCGCCGCACGGGCGTACCCTTCCGTGATTTCGCCCACGCCGTACCATGTGTGGTCGATCATCTCGTAATTGTCAATGAGTACCGGGCCGAAGCCAAGGCTGAACCAGATGTCGTTCTCCGCCACGTATTCCTTGGCGGCCGCCGTGGTCGTAATGTCGCCGCCGTAGGTGAAGCGGAGGTCGCCGTTGCGGTCGATATAGCAGGTCTCGGCGTAGGTACCTTCCACCTTCCGCACCTGCCCCTGATAGACGATGATGCCAAAGTTGCGGAAATTGTAGAAATCACCGGAGGAAGCCACCACCGCGTTGACGCTTTCCGCCATTTCCGAGGTGTAGAACTGGGTCGCCGAACCGTATTCGCCGCCGGCCAGATGCCGCCGGAACTGGGACGGATGGTTGACCTTCACCTCGGAGAAGGTGTACACGGAACCGTCGTGTACCTCTTTCCATGTGATGGCGAATATGGTGTCGTCCAGATAATAGTTGACAAGACTGCCCTCAAACAGCTCCACGTCGGTGCTGAAATACAGCTCCTGCCCGTCCAGAAGAAAGGCAGCTTCGTCCAGAAGCCATTGCAGGGAGGCCGGGTCGTCGGTCTGGCCGTAGCAGTCCGGGTTCGGCTCCGGGGCGACCTGCGCGTCGTCCGGAATCTCGATGATGACCTTTTCCCTCACGGGGACGGTGGTTTCGGGAACGTTCTCCGGCGTTTGCGCGGCGGTAAGCGTATCCCGGGCGGCGTCCATTTTGGCGGAAACAAAGCCGTCAAACTGCTCCATGATCGCCATGTCCGCGGGCGCAGTCTGCGCCGCAGCTTTGGGACGGCTGAGGGACTGTGCCATCTTTCCCAGCAGAACGGCCGTCAGAGCCAGAGAAATCGGCACCACGATGACCCCCAGAAGGACGAAAAACGGACTGACCCGGTGGTTTTTCCGGGCAAATTTCGGTTGATATGCCATGTCCGTCCTCCTTACGCCACGCCGGAGATGATTTGCAGCAGCGCCTGATCCGGCACCACCCACCATGCGCCGTCCTGATAGATGAGACCCAGCGTCACATCACGGGTGACGGTCTGGGCGTCCTCACTCAGCGCCTGCGTTACCGCGTCGTTCAGCGCCTGATCTACCAACTCGTTTCGGTAGCTGTTATCCTCGTTGTAAATTTCCGTTTTGTCCTCTGCCGCCGCGGCCTTTGCCTCCAGCAGCGCTTTTGCCCGCTGGGGAACTGCCGCCGTCACGCCGGACACATCCAGACAGGTGACCGTCGCGTCCCGGGCAAATCCCGTGTCTGTGATCCGGCACAGCCCGGTAAATTCGTAGGAAAGGCTGTCCGTGAAGGCGTCCCAGAGCAGCTTGCTCACAGCATCCTCCGGCTCTCCCGCACCCAGATCCGGCTGACCGTAAATGCAGCTCTGGGCGGTGGCATAGTCGCCGGCGCACAGAGCGTCCATCATGCGCTGTGCCTGCGCCGAGGCGGCTTCGGGAGACTCCAGCATCCTCGGCTGGGCGTTCCGCGACGCGATGCTCACCGCTGCCGTCGCCACCATCAGCAGAATGCCCAGAACGCCGAACACGGCAGATAAAATCTTGCTTCCTTTCATATGCACACCTCGGATTTTCCATATACCGTTTATTATACAGGGCAATGAGAAGGTTGTCAATTGAACGTTAGATTAAGAAACCTCCCTTGCCGGTTTGATGGGTAATCGTAAAATAGTGAATGGAGCGTATCGGTGCAGATACGCTCCATTTTTCGTATATTTGACGGGGGAGGGGTACAACCCCTTGGCTCTCCCTTTGGGAGAGCTGTCACCGCAGGTGACGGAGAGGGTCTTGCACCCTTGCTTCCCCTCTCCGTCCTCGCTTCGCTCGGCCACCTCTCCCAAAGAGAGAGGCAAGGGGAGCATCATAAATGGTCAAAAATGCGGATCATCCGCCAAAATCGGAGCTTTTCGCGGCAATGGTAAAGCCGTTTTCGTTGTCCGCCGGGACAAGGGTAAAGCAGATGGTGCCGATGGTGTCATCCGGGGTGCCGCTGTAGACATCGAAAATGACAGTAGCGCCGTTGACGGAATCCGGGTAGCAGCCGCGGAAGGAGTAGCCCACGTCGCCAAAGTCGGAAAGGCCGATATAGTAATAGCCGTCTTCAAAATAGAACAGGGTCTGTCCGGCGCTCACGTCCTGAATGGCGGGAGCATAGGAGGGCATTTCCAGACCAAGAGCAAGGCGGACGTAAGGAACTACGCTGTTCTCCCGGCTGACCTTCACTGCCTGTCCCCAGGAGGTGGTGACCAGTTCCTGTTCACCGCAGATGGTCATTGCCGTTTCACCGTCCACCATGTCCGGACAGGTGAAAGAGGAGAACAGGAAATTCCGCCAGAATTCGTCGTTCAGGGAAGCGTCGTCCGACCAGTCCGGCAGGAAATAACACATCTTTTCCAGAAAAGCCTTGCCGGTTTCGCTCAGGGCAAAGGAATCCGCTTCTGTACTTGCCGCCGAGGCCTCCGTTGAGACGCTGGGCCGGGTAAGCTGCTCAGTTCCCGCCGGCGCGGCGGGCGCATCCTTCGACCCGGAGACGTTCAGGAAGAGAAACACTCCGCCCACGGACAGCACCAGTACCAGACATACCAGCACGACCGCAAAGCCCCAGCTTTGTTTTTGACCATTCTTTTCGTTCTTCATAAATTTGGTTTCACCTTTCTTCTGACGGATGGCACGGCTCATTTCTCCCTCGATGCGCCGGGCGCAGTCTGCGGGCATGGCCATCTCATTGTAGACATCAATCACTTGTTTATTCACGCCGCACCCTTTCTCAGCTGCCGTTCCAGCAGTCCCCGCCCGCGGGAGAGTCTGGCGGCTGCGGTGCTCTGGCGGATTTTCAGGAGCCGGGCAATTTCCCCGGTGGTAAAGTCCTCGTAATAGCGCAGGTACATGACCACCCGGTACTTGGGCGGCAGACGCAGAATGTCCTGCCGGGGCGTGCCCGTCCTCGGGGCGAAGAAAAGCGCCTTCACGGTGCGCTTCCAGCCGCCGGAGCGGAGCAGGCTGCGGCATTCGTCGGCAGTTGCCTGCATGAGAAAATCCCGTTCCGTTCCCGGCGTCAGATCCTCCCGCGCCACCAGCTTCAGAAATACAGACCGGCTTACGTCCTCTGCCTCCCGGGGGCTGCTGGTATAGTTGACTGCCAGTCGGTAAACGTCATCCCGGTAGCGATGAAATAAGCTCAGCGCGTCCACTGCCTGATCTCCTCCCCAAAAATCCCGTGTCGAATCCTATATACAATACGATTGAGACGGGCATTTTGCTGCACCGGGACGAAAAATTTTTTGATTTTTTGAAAAGGCAGGGACAGGGCTTATTTTCAGACAGGTTTGCTTGACAAATGCAGCCCGCAATATGTATAATATGCTCGTCTTAGTGTGACTATAGAAAATTCCGCATTTATATATTTCAAGGAGGATACTATGACACCCCAGGAAAAAAAGCAGCTGCAGGTCATGGCCTGCAAAGTGCGTATGGGCGTAATTGAGGGCGTCCACGCGGCCAAAAGCGGACATCCCGGTGGCAGTCTGTCTGCTGCGGACATGTTCACCTATCTGTATTTCAAGGAACTGCGCGTGGATCCGGAAAATCCCCATTGGGAGGATCGGGACAGGTTTGTCCTGAGCAAGGGTCACACCGCGCCCGGCCTGTATGCGGCGTTGGCGCTGCGGGGCTTTTTCCCCGTGGAGGATCTGGTGACGCTGCGTAAGCTGGGAAGCTATTTGCAGGGGCACCCCAACATGAACACTGTTCCCGGCGTGGACATGTCCACAGGTTCTCTGGGGCAGGGCATTTCCGTCGCCTGCGGTATGGCGCTGGCCAGCCGCTTAAAGAAGCGGGACAACCGGGTATACACCCTGCTGGGTGACGGCGAAATTCAGGAGGGGCAGGTCTGGGAGGCGTGCATGTTCGCCGCCCATTACAAGCTGGACAACCTCTGCGTCATCATCGACAACAACGGCCTGCAGATCGACGGCGATATTGCCAAGGTCATGAGTCCCTATCCTATTGACAAGAAGCTGGAAGCCTTCGGCTTCCACGTGGAGACCATCGACGGCCACGACTTTGACGCCATCGCGTCGGCGCTGGACACGGCGAAGACCGTCAAGGGTCAGCCCAGCGCGATCATCATGAAGACCGTCAAGGGCAAGGGCGTTTCCTTCATGGAAAATCAGGCGAGCTGGCACGGCTCGGCGCCCAACGACGAGCAGTACGCGGTAGCTATGGCGGAGCTGAAGCAGCAGTTCAGCGATCTGGAGGGCATGTAATATGGCAGATGTAAAGAAAATGGCCACCCGCGAGGGCTACGGACGGGGTCTGGTCGCCCTGGGCGCGGCGCATGAGGATGTTGTGGTGCTGGACGCCGACCTGGCAGGCTCCACCAAGACCGGCATGTTTGCCAAGGCGTATCCCGACCGTCACTTCAACTGTGGCATTGCGGAAGCGGACATGATGTGCGTGGCGGCGGGCTTCGCGGCCAACGGCTTCGTTCCCTTCGCGTCCTCCTTTGCCATGTTCGCCGCGGGGCGGGCTTTTGAGCAGATCCGCAACTCCATCGGCTATCCCCACCTGAACGTGAAGATTGGCGCCACCCACGGCGGCCTGTCCGTGGGCGAGGACGGCGCGAGCCACCAGTGCTGCGAGGACTTTGCCCTCATGCGCTCCATCCCCGGCATGGTCGTCATCTGCCCCGCCGACGGCGTGGAGGCTGAGGCGGCTGTCAAGGCGGCGTATGAATATCAGGGGCCTGTCTACCTGCGGATGGGACGTCTGGCAGTTCCGGTGTTCCATGAGGACGGCTTTGCATTCAAGATCGGCAAGGGCGAGATCATGCGCGAGGGTACGGATATCGCCATCATCGCCAACGGTCTGATGACTTACGAGGCCATCAAGGCCGGTGAAGCGCTGGAAGCCATGGGCATCCGCGCCCGCATTGTGAACATGTCCACCATCAAGCCGCTGGACGAGGAGCTGGTGCTGAAATGCGCCAAAGAATGCGGGAAGATCATCACCTGCGAGGAGCACAGCATCATCGGCGGCCTGGGCGAAGCGGTGTGCAGCTATCTTGCGGAAACCTGTCCCGTCCCGGTCAAGCGCATCGGCGTGAACGACAAGTTCGGCTGTTCCGGCACTGCGGCCGAGGTGCTGAAAGCCTACGGCCTGAGCGCGGAACACATTGTCGAGGTTACGAAAGCGTTTCTGAATCGATAAGACAAGCACCCTGTACGAGAAAGTACAGGGTGCCTTTTTGTGTGTTCGTTAAGGGGCGCTTTCAGCCAGCTGAATGCGGATTTCACCGTAGGACAGCGCTTCGGTGTCCCCGTTTTCGTAGCGCACCAGAAGACGGAAGTCATCGTCAATACCGTAGGCATAGGCGCTGACCGCCTTCCCTGCGGAAAGAACGGTGACATTTCGCCCAATCGCCAGACTGCGGGCGCGGTAGTCTTCCAGATACGCCCTGCATTCCGGGTGGGCGTAAAAATCCCAAAAGCGGTTCAGGAACTCTCCGACCAGCCGGTTTTTTGCTTCCGGGCAGCTGCGCTCCAGAACCGACCCGGCAATGGACCGAATCTCCTCCGGGAACCCCTCTGCGGGTGGGTAGAGGTTGACGCCAGCCCCCAGCACCATGTAGTTAAGAGTGCCGGTTTCCAGACCAACGGCGGCTTCCGTCAGAATGCCGCAGACCTTTTTGCCATGGAGGAAAATGTCGTTGACCCATTTAATGCCGGGCTGCTGCCCGGTCACTTCTTCTATGGCCTGACACATCGCCGCCGCAGCCGCCGCCGTGAGGCAGGTTGCCTGCTGGGGAGAGTAGGCCGTCGGGCGGAGCAGCAGACTCAGGTATACGCCGGAATCAACCGGAGAAAAGAACTGTCGCCCATAGCGCCCCCGCCCGGCGGTCTGCTCGCAGGCGATAATGATGCAGCCCTCCGGGCATCCCTGATTGGCCTTTTCCCGGACAAGGGCGTTGGTGGAGGGCGCGGTGGGAAGTACCGTCAAATCCAGATCCCGGTATTCCGGTTTCAGAAATCTGCGGATGCCCTGCGGGGACAGGATGTCCGAATCCGGGGAGAGACGGTAGCCCTTATTGGTTGCGGCGTCGATGGTGTAGCCGTCTTCCCGGAGGGCACTCACTGCTTTCCACACGGCTGCACGGGAGACCTGAAGCGTCCGGGCAATTTCCTCTCCGGAGAAAAATGTCCCCTTGCTGTCTTCCAGCAGGGCAAGCAGCTTTTCCTTGGTGGTCACGGCGTTTCCTCCTTATACTGGCATAAATCCGTCCACTGACAGTCGCCGCAGATATCCTCCCGGCGGCCGGGTATCAGAATGCTGCCCAGCACCCGTTCTGCCAGCTCCCGGTAGGGCAGTACGTCTCCGGGGGTCAGGCCGCACAGGGAAAGCACCGTCCGGTCATAGCGCCGCACCTTCTCGGCGGATTCGCATTGGCCGCACAGGTTATTGGGGCAGGCGCGGCAGATTTCATCCGCCTGATCGGTCAGCCGGACGAGGGGATTTTCTTCCAGCATGGCCTTTTTCCGCGCCATGTTTTCCACAAAGGCCCCGCTGTAGCCTTTTCCCTGAAAAAAGTGGAGACAAAGACCGTGATGGGCGCGCAGGGAAATGGATGCTTCATCCATAACGTTACCGCAGCCGGATCGCGGCGGCCAGACGCTTGCGGATGGCCAGCGCAAGGGCGATTTTAAGGCAGTCCGGGAGAATGTAGGGGAATACGCACCAGCCCAGCGCCGTCCACAGACCGATGGCACCGGTGTTTTTGGTGTATACCACCAGGAACCAGGCGGTGCCGAAGGCGTAGCATACCACAAGCCCCAGCAGCATGGAAAGTGCCAGCGCCCAGGTTTTCGTTCCCAGAAGCCGCTCCATGAGCCACATAGTTAGGGCGGTGAACACAAATCCGACGATGTACCCGCCGGTGCTTCCCAGAAGAACGCCCAGCCCCCCGGAGAAGCCCGCAAACACCGGCAGTCCGACGATGCCCATAAGCAGATAGAGCACGACGGCCAGCGTTCCCCGTTTTCCGCCAAGGACGCTTACCGCGACAAAGACGCCGAAGGTTTGCAGGGTGAAGGGGACTACCGCGGGAATGGAGATCCACGAACAGACCGCCATCAGAACGGCAAACAGGGCGATATACGCCATGTCAATGGTTTTCCACTTTCTTGAAACAGATGCTTCCATAGTTGTTTCCTCCGAACTGTTGAATTCGGAAGCAGTATAGCACAGGCAATGTGCGATTGTCAACCATAAATAATTTCTGGTTGACAATAGGAGACGGAGGAAACAGATTTGGATTTTACAGCCGCACTTCTACCGGGCGGCGGATGGTCATGGACTGCTCCGTTACGGCGCAGTCCATGGCGAGGATGTGGACGCCGTTTCCGGCGGCATCCCGGAGGGCGGCGCCAAAATCCGGGTCGGTGGCGTCGTTGGGGTGCAGGTATTTTACGTCCGCCATTTGAATGACGAACAGAACGCCCGCGCCATACCCTTCAGCGGCGGCGCGGGTCAGACCCCGCAGATGCTTCGCGCCCCGGAGGGTGGGGGCGTCGGGGAAGGCGCAGACGCCGTTTTCCTCCAGCGTCACGCCTTTGACCTCCAGAAACCAGAGCTTTCCGTCCCTAAAAAAGGAAAAATCAAACCGGGAATCGCCGTGAACGGTCTCCGCCCGGAGGGCCTCGATTTCCCCAAAGCCGCCGGAGAGCAGCCACTCTTTGGCCGCCGCGTTGGGCGCTTGGGAGTCCATATTGATGAGACGGCCGCCTTTCTCAACGGTAATCAGGTCAAAGCGGGTTTTTCTGGCAGGGGAGGACGCCTCCTGACACCAGACCCGCGTTCCGGGGACAAGCAGCTCTTTGCAGCGACCGGTATTTTTCACATGGACGGTCTCCGTCTGCCCGGCGATGTCCACATAGGCGATAAACCGATTGGGACGGGCAAGAAAGGTGCCGGATACCATATTGGCGTAGTTCATTTTCGCTCCTTTGGCAGAAAAAGGGGTCAGGCAAGCCTGACCCCTTGTAGTTGTGCAAGAATTAGCCTACGGAGGACACCATTTCGCCGTTCAGGAAGGAGAAGGTGCCGCCGGGGGCGGTGAGGAACTGGCCGTTGGACAGCGTCACATCCAGACGGATGGACAGCTGCTGGTCGTCCTCCATGGAGGGAATGTTGAAGGTGATGCCGGAGATGTCCGCGGTGTAGCTGCCGGGAATTTCGGCGGCTTCCATGGTCAGCGCGGCGGTGCCGACGATCTCCTCATTGAAGGTCAGAACCAGCTCGGCCTTGCTGCAGGTGATGGCCTCGCCCTCGTTGGTGATCCGGGGCGCCTGCACCTCCACGGAACCACCGGTGATGGTCAGGGTGCTGCCGTCCTGGGTGGCGGACACTACGGTCATGTTGCAGTAGGAGTTCAGCGCGGACTCCAGATTGATCAGGGCGTCGTCGGTGGGCGCGGTGGGGGTGTTGATGGCGACTTCAGTCTGGGTGCCGTCCGCGGCGGTCAGAAGGACATAGTAGCAGTAGCCGTCGGCAGCGTTCAGATCGGCGGACGCGGTGTAGGCGCTGCCGTTCCACTCGCAGGGAACGTTCGCTGCTTCCTCACCCTCCAGACGGACGATGAATGCCGCGCTCTGCCCCTCGGCATAGCCGTTGGGGGTGGCGGTCAGGTTGACGGTAGCACCGTTGGGGCTGCTCCATGTGGCGGCGGTCAGCGTACTGGAGGTCAGGGTCAGCTCCTGCCCGGCGGACATTTCCGGAACGCTGGCGGCGGTATTGGCGGTCGGTTCCTTATCCTTGGAACCGCAGCCGACGAGGGCAAACGCGAACACGGCGACCAGAGCGATCACAGCGAGAATATTCTTTCTTTTCATTTTGGGCTCCTCCCTTATACGTCCCGGCGAGAGGGCTTTCAAACCCGCCCGGAACGCTTGTTTTCTCCAGTATACAACAAACTGTAACACTTTGCAACTATTTCTTAGGAAAATAACAAAATTTAACAATTGAAAGAACATCGGCGCGGGGATATCCCCGCGCCGATGAATGGAACGCAAGTAAATTAGTCGTTGGCCTTCGCGTCGGCGATGATCTTGGCCTGATTGGCCTTGGGGACTTCCTCATAACGGACGAATTCCAGCGTGAAGCTGCCTCTGGCCTGAGTCATGGCGCGCAGATCAATGGCGTAGCTGCTCATTTCCGCCATGGGGACCTCCGCCTCAATAACGGTGTTGCCCTCGTGATCGGGGGACATGCCCATGGGACGGCCGCGGCGCTTGCTCAGATCGCCCATCACATCGCCCACGTAGGAATCCGGCACGGTGACGGTCAGCGCGCCGATGGGCTCCAGCAGGGTGGGGTTGGCGTTGGGCATGGCTTCCTTGAAGGCCAGAATGGCGGCCAGCTTGAATGCCATTTCGTTGGAGTCAACGGGATGGTAGGAGCCATCGTACAGGGTAGCCTTCAGGCCGACCATGGGATAACCGGCCAGCGGGCCCTTCTGAACGGCTTCCTGAATGCCCTTCTCAACGGCGGGGTAGAAGTTCTTGGGGACGGAGCCGCCGAAGACTTCCTCGGCGAAGATCATGTCGTCCTGCTCCTCCTGAGGCTCGAAGCGAATCCAGACGTCGCCGAACTGGCCGCTGCCGCCGGTCTGTTTCTTGTGACGGCCATGAGCCTCTACCTTCTTCTTGATCTTCTCCCGGTAGGCGACCTTCGCCGGATACAGCACGGCGTCCACGCCGAAGCGGCTCTTCAGCTTGGAGACCAGCACGTCCAGCTGCTGATCGCCGGTGCCGGAGATGACCTGCTGCTTGGTCTCGGCGTTGTTGGTCAGGGTGAAGGAGGGATCTTCCTCGTTCAGACGGTTCAGGCCGGTGCCGACCTTGTCTTCCTGACCCTTCACCTTGGGGGCGATGGCCATGGAATAGCAGGGAGCGGGGTAGGGGATCTGCTTCAGGGAGACGACCTTTCTGGGGTCGCACAGGGTGTCGCCGGTGCGGACCTTGTCCATCTTGCCGATGGCGCCGATGTCGCCGCAGCCCAGAGCCTTGACTTCCGTGGACTTCTTGCCGCACATGGTGTAGAGTCTGCCGAGCTTTTCGGTTTCGCCGGTGCGGGCGTTGACCAGAGTCGTATCGGAGGTGATCTCACCGGACAGCACCTTGACGTAGGAATACTTGCCGTACTGGTCGGAGACGGTCTTCCACACATAGGCGCAGGGAACGCCGCCGGGGGAGACGACGAACTCTTCGGTCTTGCCGTCGGCAGTGGTAGCCTTATGGTAGTTGCCCTGCACGGGGTTGGGCAGCAGGTCGATGATGTTGTCCATGAGCATCAGGCTGCCAAGGCAGGTCAGGCCGGAACCGCACAGCACGGGGAACAGGCTCAGATCCTTCACGCCCTGATGCAGGCCGGTGATCATTTCCCGGTAAGTAAAGTCGCCGCCCTCGAAGAAGCGATCCATCAGAGCCTCGTCGGTCTCAGCGACGGCTTCCTTCAGCGCGTCGTTGAACTCCTCGATGACGGACACCTTATCAGCGGGAACGTCGATCTCCACACGCTTCAGGTTCTGCATCTCGTAGGCGCGCTTGTTCAGTACGTCGATGATGCCGGTGACCTTATGGGCGGAATTCCAGATGGGGATGACGACGGGGGCGATCTTGTTGCCGTACTTCTCCCGCAGAGCGTTGAAGGTGGCGTTGTAGTCGGAATTGTCCTCGTCTACCTTGGAGATGTAGACGAAACGGGGCATGTTCCGGTCTTCGCAGTATTTCCATGCCTTCTCAAAGCCAACGGTGATGCCGTCCTTGGCAGAGCAAACCAGAATGGCGGCGTCGGCGGCGCGGAGCGCCTCCATGACGGCACCGGAGAAGTCGAACGCGCCGGGGGTATCCAGCAGGTTGATCTTCACGTTGTGGTATTCCAGCGGAACGACGGAGGTGGAGATAGAAATATGACGGCGGATCTCCTCGGGGTCGTAATCGCAGACGGTGTTTCCGTCGGCGTTCTTGCCGATGCGGTCGATTGCGCCGGTCATGTAAAGCAGGCTCTCAGCCAGCGCGGTCTTGCCGCTGCCGCTGTGACCCAGCAGACAGATATTGCGGATGGAATTAACAGTGTACATTGTGGTCAATACTCCTTTCGGGAAGGGAAGCCTTCCATTTGGGGCGCGGGCACCCGAATAGTGACATTATACACGAAAGACGCGCTAATTGCAATGCTTATTTTCGTCACTTTGTGAAATTGTGTAAATTGGTGGGTGGACACTTGTTTTTGTGTGCAAAACAGACAAATTCCGGCATGGAAATCCAGCAAGGTATACAATCGCCGCCCAGGGTGAAGGGCAGAATAAAACCATCCCCGGAGCCGCAGGCCCCGGGGATGGCAGATCGCATTATACGGCTCTCGTCCATTCCGTGACGAGGAAGCCGGGGATCATCCAGATGAGCTGATACAATAGCACGTTGGTGGGGGTGAGCAGCTCCGTAGAGCCGAGGTAGCCCAGCGCCAGCATGGTGAGCATTCCCAGAATGCCGCCGATCAGGTGGATGACGGTGCCCAGGGTGGCGGCGGAGCGCAGGCTGCGCGCGCCGGTGACGGCGTAGGCCGCGCTGACCAGCTCGTCCCGGGTGGTGATGGCCAGGGTGGGCGCGTCCGGGTCGGGATGGCGGTTCAGCAGATCGTTCCGGACCTCCCGGGTGGGGAAGACGATCCGGCGGGTCTTGACGCCGAATTTGGATTGCAGGAAGCTTTCTGTCAGCATGAAGTCCCCGCACAGGATCACGGGGGTCACCGACCGGTGGCCGCACAGGGTCACAAGACCCGCCGCGGCGGAACGCATCTTGGCGTAGGAAATGGCGAACACGGCGCACAGCTGGCCGTCGATGGCGGCGTACACCGCCTGATTGACCATGGTGCCTTCGGGGATCACAACGCCCATATCCTGCAAAAAGTTCAGGCTGCCCAGCAGTACCGGCTCACCGCAGACCTCGCCGCCGATGCCGCCGGTGCCGTAATTCTGGAAGTTCTTCACGGGATGTGCTTCCACGCTGCGGTTTTTCATCAGCTGCTGGAACACGGGAACCAGCCCGCCGCCCGCGGCAGTGATGAGGGAGGCGGTCAGAGACACCACCTCATCAGGGCTGCGCTTGCCGTAGAATTTGACGCCGTTGAGCTTGGTGCTGCCCAGAGGGAACAGGTCTTCATCCCGGAGGGGGAAGACGGCTTTGCCGCTCAGATTCTTCACGCCCTCCCAGCCGCACAGCACGGTGCCCACCATGTGCAGCCGCTTTTCCAGCACTGCCATGGGGCGGGTGTAGGAGATGAAGAAGCTGGCGGGGACGGCCACCAGCAGACTGGTGGCGAGGATCTGCACGCCAAGGCTCGTGCCGTGGAGCATTCCCGCGAACACGGCGATACCGATGCAGATCAGCAGGCTCAGCAGCGCGTACACACCCTGCACCTTTTCAGGGGTGGAGGGACGGCTGTAGGTGTCCATGAAGTCCTCGACTTCCGCTTCGCCCCGCACCAGACCGGGCTTTCCTTCATAATAGTCGGAAACTTTGGCGATGCCCTTGAGACGGACGGCCTTGCGCAGGGTATCCATCTGCCCCATTTCGGTGGAGCGGCGCTGGCAGCGGGCGGCCATGGCCATGGTCATTTCCAGACAGAAGGCGGCGCAGCAGGGGACTCGCAGCTCCACAAGGCAGGACGCGGCGTCCACGCAGCAGGCGATAAACGTAAAGGTAAGCAGAGAATTCAGGTTGAACCGGCCCTTGAAGATGCTGCCCAGCCCGTCCAGCATCAGATGGCTGCCCAGCAGGCCGGATACCAGCATGGCCAGCACCTGACTGAAGATCACCAGACGCATCCGGTTTTCCGGCACCATATCCAGCGCCAGCAGCGTGGTGACACCGGCGCACAGCAGCACGATGACGAGGTTCAGCAGAATGCCAATCTGCAGTTTGCCGATGCCCAGCTCCGTCAGCTCGTAGTACCGCTTTTCGGGGCCTGCCACCAGCTTCTTTTTCAGCTCCCGCAGACGCTGGCGGGGGTCAAAGGTGATGGGCGGGGTCTGGGGCTGCTGAGGGGCTTCCGGTGCAGGGGCGTCGGAACCGCTGCCCGACAGCGCTTCGGCGATCAGATCGTCGATGGCTCTGGTGTCGCCGCTGGGAGCGGCTTCCTCCGCTTCTTTGGAAAGTGCTTCGGGGTCAAAGCGGACGGTGTCGCCGCTGGAAACCGGGTCGGGGGTTTCCTCGGGGGCTTCGGCAGTCTCGGGGGCTTCGGCAGTCTCGGGGGCTTCGGGCTGCTCCGGTGCCGGGGAACTAACTTCCTCCACCAGCAGCACGTCTACGTCCAGTTCCTCCTCCGACGCGGTATCCTTGACGTCATCGTCGGGATCTTCGTGAAATTCCCGCAGGATGTCGTCAAGATCAAATTCCTGAGATTCGTTGGTATTGTCCATATGGATTTCCTCCTGGTGAAATTCGGCTGCTGTCAGCCGATGCGCTGGCGTACCGCCTCGTAGAGCAGAATGGATGCGGCGGCGGACGCGTTGAGCGAGCTGATTTTCCCCTTCATGGGGATGCTGACCATCACGTCGCAGTTCTTCCGAACAAGCTGGCTTAAGCCCTCACCCTCATTGCCGATGACAATGGCGGCGGGTACGGTCAGGTCGGCCTTATACATGGGGATGGAGCCTTCGGCGGCGGTGCCGAACACCCAGACGCCCTTGTCCTTCAGCTCGGCGATGGCGGTGTTGATATTGGTCACCCGGGCGACCTTCATGTACTCCACGGCACCGGCGGAAGCCTTGGCCACGGTGGCGGTCAGGCCCACGCTGCGGCGCTTGGGGATGATGACGCCGTGGGCGCCCGCGCATTCGGCGCTCCTGAGGATGGCACCCAGATTGTGGGGGTCGGACAGCTCGTCGCAGATGACGATCAGGGGCGCTTCCCCACGGGACGCGGCTTCCTCCAGAATGTCGTCAACGGTAAAATAGGCGTGGGCGGCGGCCAGAGCGATCACGCCCTGATGGGCATGGGTGAAGGACATGGCGTCCAGCTTCCGCCGGTCAACGCTGACCACAACTGCGCCCGCGTCCTTTGCCTCTGCGGCCAGACGCTGTAAGCCACGGTCGGTGTCGCCGTCGGCGATGAACACCTTGTCAATGGTGCGCCCGCTTCTGAGCGCTTCCTGAAGGGCGTTGCGTCCCTCCAGCTGCCCCTCGGTCTCCTCCGCAGGCGCTGCCTGTGGGGATCGGGGCGGGAAATTCCGCCCTTGGGGGCGGCGCTTTTCGTTCATAAATCCAAAATCCTTTCCTGAGAAAGTGCCTTCGTATACATACAAATACATACAAGCCATACTATTATATCAGATTTCTTCCGGTTTCACAACTCTTATTTTTCGCTCAGGACGGGAGAAATGGCTGTTTCTGGCGGAAATTAACAGAAAATTTACCGCGGGAAGGAGAATCGCCGATTGCCTACCACGGAAAAATGTGTTATGATAACGCCAGTGTAATGAAGGAGGCGAGGGAATGGACTTGAATCGCAATGACTCCCCCAACAATAATAACAATAACAACGACGGGAGAAAACCCGGCGGAAACCGCCCGAAAGGCAGCATCGGCACCGCGCTGCTGATCACGCTGGCGATCGTTCTGCTGGTCAACTGGATTTACGGCAGTATCTCCAAGAGCCAATATACACAGACTTCCTTTTCGGACTTTCTCGCGGCGAAGGACGCGGGGCAGCTGTCTGAGGTGGAAATTCAGTCCGACCGCATCATCTACATGACCAAGGAAGAGGCAGGCAAGCCCGCGGCAATGCAGAAGGCATGCTACACCGGCCTTCCCGGCGGCGGCGACCTGATCGCCCTGTCCGAGGAGCTGGACGCTATGGGTGTGAAGGTGGACAAAAAGATCGTGGAAGACAATTCCCTGATCATGATGATCCTGTCCTACGCCCTGATGATCGGTGGACTGTTTCTGGTAATGAATCTGCTCACTAAGCGCATGGGCGGCGACGGCATGATGGGCGGCTTTGGGAAATCCAAGGCCAGGGTCTACATGGAAAAGCAGACCGGCGTCACTTTCAAGGACGTGGCCGGTCAGGACGAGGCCAAGGAGTCCTTACAGGAGATCATTGATTTCCTCCACAATCCCCAGAAGTACACCGCCATCGGCGCGAAACTGCCAAAGGGTGCGCTGCTGGTGGGTTCCCCCGGCACCGGCAAGACGCTGCTGGCCAAGGCTGTGGCGGGCGAGGCTAACGTCCCCTTCTTCTCCATTTCCGGTTCGGACTTTGTGGAGATGTTCGTGGGCATGGGCGCAAGCCGTGTCCGTGACCTGTTCCAGCAGGCGGCGAAGGTCGCGCCCTGCATCATCTTTATTGATGAGATCGACGCCGTGGGCCGCGCCCGGGACAACCGCTACGGGAACAATTCCGAGCAGGAGCAGACGCTCAACCAGCTGCTCAGCGAGATCGACGGCTTTGAGCCGTCCAAGGGCATCGTGTGTCTGGCGGCCACCAACCGTCCCGAGATTCTGGACAAGGCGCTGCTCCGTCCCGGCCGGTTCGACCGCCGGATTATCGTGGACAAGCCCAACCTTCAGGGACGGCTGGATACGTTGAAGGTACACACCCGGAAGATCAGGCTGTCCGACGATGTGGACCTGCGGAAGATTGCTCAGGCCACGGCCGGCGCGGTGGGCGCTGACCTTGCCAATCTGGTCAATGAGGCTGCTCTCCGGGCTGTGCGCAAGGGCCGTCAGCTGGTGAATCAGGAAGACCTGCTGGTGTCCTTCGAGACGGTCATTGCCGGTACGGAGAAGAAGAACACCGTTCTGACAGACATGGAAAAGCGGCTGGTCGCCTATCACGAGGTGGGTCACGCACTGGTGGCGGCGCTGGAAAAGCATTCCCAGCCCGTGTCCAAGATCACCATTGTTCCCCACACCTCCGGCGCGCTGGGCTATACCATGCAGATGCCCGAGGAAGAAAAGTATCTGTCCACTGCTGAAGAACTGCGCACGGAACTGCGTACTCTGGTGGGCGGACGTGCTGCCGAGCAGGTGGTGTTCGGCGTCCAGACCACCGGCGCTGCCAACGATATCCAGCGTGCCACCGCTCTGGCGCGGAACATGGTGACCCAGTACGGCATGAGCGAAAAGTTCGGGCTGATGTCCACGGCTTCGGTGGAGAACCAGTATCTGGACGGGCAGGCGTATATGGACTGCTCTCAGGAGACCGCCGCCGAGGTGGACAAGGAGGTCATGGAGATCTTGCAGAAGGCCTACGCCGACGCGAAGCGCATCCTGACGGAGAACCGGGGACTGCTGGACGAAATTTCCGAGTTCCTTCTGGTAAAGGAGACCATCACCGGCGACGAGCTGATGGCCTACGTCAATGCGGACAAGAACGCTCTTCCCGCAGCGGAAAAGACGGAAGAATAAAAAACAGTCAACAGCCACGGCGGGTCTGCCGTGGCTGTTTCAGTAAATCAGGATTTCAGGTGATGAAATGAAAACGACCTTAAAAAGCTGGGCTGAGATAGTCATTGAATCTGTAAACTACATCATCATAAGCTATGCACTCAGCTGCATGACCTTTCTTTTCAGAACAGATTGGCTGTTTGTCCTGTTCTTTGCTTCGGAGATCTGGCTGCTGAGTAAGTATTTTGCGGCCTTAAATAAACTGACAAAGGACAAAATCATATCCGGCGCGGTATGGGTTTGCAGCCTGATTATTGTAGGCTTTCTTATGTATTTTGTCGGATATGTTGATGGAACGCTGGTTCCTTTCGCTTCTTAAGACCAGGTTTCCCATGAATAAAGTTGAGCCGCCGGTTATCCGGCGGCTCGTTTGATTCAAAGAGGAAGAAGGCTTTTTATTCGCCCAGCGCGAGGAAATCCGCCGGGTTCATAGGCTCGTCCTGATGGGTGACGCTGAAATGGATGTGGCTGCCCAGCGTGGTCTCCACCAGAGCGGTGTCGCCCACGTAGCCGATGACCTGTCCTGCGCTCACCGCGTCCCCGGACTTCACCGGGATGTCCTGGCTCAGGCTGGCATACCGGGTGAGGTAGCCGCCGTCGTGGCGGATGACCACGGTGTAGCCCATGGAGTCGTCCTCGTAGACGGTGTAAACCTCACCGTCCGCAGCGGCGCAGACCTCAGTCCCCGCGTCCGCGGCGATGTCCACGCCGTTGTGGACGCGCCAGTCCCGGGTGGTCTCATTGTAGCTCAGCGCTTCCATGGAGTAGGCGGAGATCTCCTCGCCGGAAACCGGAGACGTGGTCTTGAACGGCTTCTTCGCGGTGGGAGCGGGGGTTGTACCCTGCGTCGCGGGGGGCGTGGACTGAGTCTGGGGCTGGGTAGCCAGCGCCGGGACGTCCTCGGCTTCCATGGTTCCTACGAGGATGTCTTCCCCCACGGATTCCTGAATGGAGACTTCCTCCGCACGGTTGGCGTTTCGATAGTATACATAGCTGGTGATCCCGATGGCGGCTGCGCACAGGATCAGGGCTATGTAGTAGCCCTTTCCGCCGCGGCCGGCATGTTTGTTGTCGCTCATTTGTTAAGCACCTCCGAGGCTGATTATTGCCGGGATTTCCGGAGGTTAAACATAAAGAACGAAATATTTCGGGATTATTCTCCCAGCCGCTCGACGATCTCCCGGATGGCGTCCGCCTGCTTTTGGGTCAGCGCCGCCTGTCCGGCGTCGCAGCGGGCGAAGTATCCCGTCAGGTTCACTTCGTATTCGGTGCCGATCTCGGTCTCCACCGTGAACTCCGTGGAACAGCTGCAAATGTCATCGCTGGTATAGTCCAGATTTTCCAGAATGGCCGTCAGCGTAACAGCGTCGCTGCCGGGAATCGTGTAGACGCTTCCGTCCAGCGTTACGGTGGCGGAGGTGTTGCCGCAGTAACCGTCCTCCATGTCGTTGGCGCTTTCGGGTTCGCCCGCGGGGTCGTGGGTGTGACCGCCGTCTGCGGGAGCGGCTTCTTCGACGCTGCCAAAGTTGGGGGCGGTGTTCTTCTGAGCGGCCGCTTCGGCAATGGACATCTGGGCTTTATCCTCGGCTGCGGAGGTTTTGGAGGAACCCATGTGGCCAAAGAAGTGGGAGAACATGGTACCCGCCAGCAGCACCACTGCCAGACAGGCGGCCATGGCCGCCCAGCGCTGCCAATGCACCTGGGGCTTCTTGGCCTGAGTGCGCAGGGCATCCGTTTCAGTGACCAGATCGGCGGGAAGCAGACTCAGCGCGTCATGAAGTTTTTCGGAAGTCATACGCTAAAGCCCTCCTTTTCCAAGTATTCCTTCAGCCCTACCCGGGTGCGGTAGAGCAGGCTCTTGCATTTGCTTTCCGACATGCCGCAGTAGGCCGCGACCTCTTTCAGTGAGTCGAGAAAATAGTACCGCCCGATGAAGGCGTTCCGGGCTTCCTCGCTTTGCAGCCGCAGGTAAATGCCGATGGTGTCGGCCAGCAGCTTGACGTTGATGATCTCCTCGGTGGTGTTGCCCCCGGACACGCAGTCGTCCAGCTCGGACAGGGACAGGGCATATTGGGAATCCCGCCGCTTGTCCCGGGTGCGGTAGCGGAAGCGGTCGATGGAAATGCGGCGGGTGAGCTTAGCGAGATACGCGGAAAGCACCGACGGCCGCTGGGGCGGTATGGAATTCCATGCGGCGAGGTATGTATCGTTGACGCTCTCCCGGCTGTCCTCCATGTCCGCGAGGATGTTGCAGGCGATCTTGGTCAGGTAGCGGTCATATTTGGTCTGGGTCTCCTGAATGGCGGTCTCATCCCGATCCCAGTACAGTGTGACGATCTGTTCGTCTTCCATTTGCGTCACTCCCTCCTATCAATAGATATCTCGACAAATTTCTGACTTGGTTGCAAAATTCAAAAAACTTTGTAAGAATACGCGCCCCGCCGGGAAACCACGGCGGGGCGCAGCAATTTATTCCTCTTCCAATACCGCGATGTGAACGGTGTCCAGCTGGCTCTTGTCCACGGTGGTGGGTGCGCCCATCATCAGGTCCTGGGCGTTCTTGTTCATGGGGAAGGTGATGACCTCCCGGATTGACTCTTCACCGGTAAGCAGCATAATGAGACGATCAACACCGGGAGCGGCGCCCGCGTGCGGGGGCGCGCCATAGGTGAAGGCGTTGTACATGGCGGGGAACTTGGCCTTGACGTCGGCCTCGCCCAGACCCACCATCTCGAAAGCCTTGACCATGATCTCGGGGTCGTGGTTCCGCACGGCGCCGGAGGCGGACTCGTAGCCGTTGACCACAAGGTCATACTGGTCTGCCTTGATGGCCAGCAGCTTGTCCATATCGCCCTCGGCATCCTCCAGCGCCTTCAGGCCGCCCTGAGGCATGGAGAAGGGGTTGTGGCAGAATTCCAGAGCGCCGGATTCCTCACCGATCTCGTACATGGGGAAGTCCACGATCCAGCACAGAGCGTATTGCTCCTCGTCAAAGTGACCGGGAATCCGCTTGCCCAGCATGGTACGAATGACACCGGCGGTCTTCTGGGCGACGGCTTTCTTGCCCGCCGCCATGCATACGAAGCTGCCGGGCTTCAGGTTCAGCTTGGCGGTCAAAGCGTCCTTGCAGTCCGTCAGGAACTTGGAAACGCCGCCGGTGAGATTTCCGTTTTCGTCCACCTTCACCCAGCAGGCTTTGCTACCGGTCTGGACTTCCACGTCGGCCAGCAGCTTGTCGATCCACTTCCTCGCCTGGGTGAAGTTGTCCACGGCGACAGCCTTGACGGTCGCGCCCTCGAAGGGGGTGAAGCCGCAGCCCTGCACCTCAGCGGTGATGTCCTGAATTTCCAGATCGATACGCAGGTCGGGCTTGTCGGAGCCGTAGCGTTCCATGGCCTCATTATAAGGAATGTGACGGAAGGGGGCGGCGGAGACCCGCTTGTACTTGCCGAACTTGTGGAACACGGGCACCAGCACATCTTCCAATACGCTCAGCACGTCCGCCTGACTGGCAAAGGCCATTTCCATATCCAGCTGATAGAATTCGCCGGGGGTGCGGTCGGCACGGGCGTCCTCGTCCCGGAAGCAGGGGGCGATCTGGAAGTAACGGTCAAAGCCGGAGGTCATCAGCAGCTGCTTGAACTGCTGGGGCGCCTGAGGCAGAGCGTAGAACTTGCCGGGGTGGTTCCGGGCGGGAACCAGATAGTCCCGGGCGCCCTCAGGGGAGGAAGCGGTGAGGATGGGGGTGGTGATCTCCAAAAATCCCTTCTCGGTCATCAGCCGCCGCAGCTCGGCCACCACCTGACAGCGCAGGACGATGTTGGACTTCACGGCAGGGTTGCGCAGGTCGAGGAAGCGGTATTTCAGGCGGGTGTTCTCGTCGGCGTCCTTGCTCTTGTTGATCTCAAAGGGCAGCTGGTTGTGAATGCACTTGCCCAGCACCTCGATCTTCTCAGGGACGACCTCGATCTCGCCGGTGGGGAGCTTGGGGTTCTTGCTCTCCCGCTCCCGGACGGTGCCGGTGACGGAGATGGTGGACTCCTTGTTGATGGGCTTGATGAGCTTCATCATCTCTTCATTTTCAATGACCACCTGGGTGGTGCCGTAGAAGTCCCGCAGGACGCAGAACGCAAAATTCGCGCCCACCTCCCGGACATTCTCCAGCCAGCCAACGATGGTTACGGACTTGCCCGCGTCGGAAAGACGCAGCTCGCCGCAGTTATGGGTTCTGGATTGCATCATGGATGAAAACCTCTCTTATATCTGGTGTTTTCTGATTTAGCCGTCCTATTATCCCACAAACAACCGGAAAAGTCAATCTTTCCAGAAAGGAATTTGCACTCAGAGAAACGAAAAAGCGGTATCCCTTCATGCGCCGGGATACCGCTTCCATATTTATCATACTTCTTCCGCCGCGATGGCTTCCAGCCATTTTTCCATGTACACCTTCTGCACCACCGCCGCCGTGCAGCTGTAGAGCAGTCGCTTTTCGTCGGAGGAATCCTCGTCGGAGGATTCAATGGTCTCCCTGACCTCAAACTGGAACAGCAGGAGGTTTTCCAGCTCCCGGCAGAAGTAATTATAGGCTTTTTCCAGAGGATAGGTGCGCTCCTGAAGCCGCAGAAAGCAGGCCAGCGCGTCCAGGGACAGGACGTTCTTCGCCACGGCGATGAAGAAAAGATACGCCACCTGATCCCGGCTGTACTGCTTCCTCACCGGGCTGGACAGCAGCCCCCGCTTGACGTAGTTGCTGATCATGGACGCCGTGAGGGGCGTTTCCAGAATGGGGGACAGGTAGCGGCAGATATATTTTGTGGCCTGTTCCAGATACAGACCCACGTCGGGAATCTCCTGATAACGGGGCAGACGGAAGTCCTGAACGGACTGGCCGATCTGCTGTTTGATTTCCTGTTTCATCCATATCACCGGTGGTATTATACCGTAAAGCTAAGAAAAAGTCAATCTCAAAATCTTATCTTAAGATTATCTTGACATCTTCATCGGTTGCTGATACAATAACATCGGTTCTTAAAAAACCGATAACAAGGTTTGATCGAGGGATTATTATGAAATACAAAATTGTAGCGGATTCTTCCTGCAACATCGTCTCCGGGGAGGACAGCACGTTTACCTCCGTTCCTATGAAAATCGTGGCGGAACGGGAATATGTGGACGACGCAAATCTGGACGTGGCGCAGATGGTGGAGGATCTGAAGCAATATAAGGGAAAATCCGGCTCCTCCTGCCCCAATGTGGGGGAGTGGCTGGAAGCCTTCGGCGATGCGGATGAGGTCTTCGGCATCACCATTTCCAAGCACCTGTCGGGCAGCTACAACGCGGCCAGACACGCTGCCGATACGTACATGGCCGAGCATCCGGCCAGAAAGGTGTTCATCTTTGATTCTCTGGCAACGGGACCGGAAATGATGATGCTGGCGCAGAAGATCCGTCAGTGCGAGGACGCGGGTGACGATTTCGAGACCACGAAGGAAAAGGTGCTGGATTATCACAACCATCTGCACACCCTGTTCTGTCTGGAATCCATGAACAACCTGGCAAGAAACGGTCGGGTGAACATCGCCGTGGCGAAGATCGCCGGAATGCTGGGCATCCGGGTGGCGGGAGAGGCCAAGGGCGGCCAGGTCGCCCCGGTGCATAAGCCAAGAGGACTGAGAAAAACCACCCAGATGCTGGTGGATATGGTAAAAGAGCGGGGCTTCCGGGACGGCGGATATATCCGCGTCGCCCACTGCTTCGCCGAGGAAGCGGCGGCTGATTTCCGGGAAGCGCTGCTGGCCGAGTTCCCCCATGCCCGCTTCATGCTGGAGCCGACGACGGCGCTGTGCAGCTACTATGCGGAGGTGGGCGGCCTGATCATCGGCTTTGAGGGCGCGTTCAATACCCACAACGACAACCGACTCTTTTGACCCCGATATCTTGACCGGCGCGGCAATTTTGCCGCGCCGGCATTTTGCGCTTTCCCGGTGGTGGAAAAATACCTTGGGATGTGCTATAATAGGGCGCAGTCATGATTTTGGAGGTACCATATGCTGCCGGAAGCCTTTTTGGAGCGCATGAAGCGCCAGCTTGGAGATGAATATGAGAGCTACCTTGACAGCCTGAACCGCTCCCGGGCGGTTGCGCTGCGGTTCAATCCCCTGAAAGGGGAGATCCCACAGCTGCCCTTCGTGGGACAGCCGGTGCCATGGGAGCCGATGGGGTACTATTACGACCCTGACGCCCGACCCGGCCTGCACGTTTTTCATGAGGCGGGCGTCTACTACCTTCAGGAAGCCAGCGCCATGGCGCCGGTGGCCTTGCTCGATCCCCAACCCGGCGAGCGGGTCTGCGACCTGTGCGCCGCTCCCGGCGGCAAGACCACCCAGATCGCCGGACGGATGATGGGGCGGGGCTTTTTGCTCTGCAATGAGATCAACCCCAAGCGGGCGAAAATTCTATCCCGGAACATTGAGCGCATGGCCGTTTCTAACGCACTGGTGACCAACGAGCATCCGGCCACGCTGGCGCAGCGGTTTGCCGGTTTCTTTGACCGGGTGCTGGTGGACGCGCCCTGTTCCGGAGAGGGGATGTTCCGGAAAGAGGAAGCCGCCGTCACGGACTGGAGTCAGGAGACCGTGGAGATGTGCGCCCGGCGGCAGGCGGAAATTCTGAGTTCCGCCGCGGAGCTGGTACGCCCCGGCGGGCATCTGGTGTACTCCACCTGCACCTTTTCCCCGGAGGAGGACGAGCAGGCGGTGGCGCGGTTTTTGGAAAATCACCCCGAATTTGTCCCGGAAACCGTGGACGCGCCGTGGTTCGAGGCCGGGGAAAACGGGAGCTTCCGCCTGTGGCCCCATAAGCTGCTGGGGGAGGGACATTTTGCCGCCGTGCTGCGTAAGATGGAAGGCAGCGAAGAAAGTACCGTGATTCCCGCCGGGGAAAAACTTCCGAAAACATGGCGGCCCTTTGCGGCCAGCCGTGGCATCCGCCTGCCCGACGGGAAGACGGTCACGTTCGGAGACACCCTGTACTGGGCGCCGCCCGATATGCCGGACATCCGAAAGCTGAAAGTCCTCCGCCCCGGACTGGAGCTGGGGACGGTGAAAAAAGACCGCTTTGAGCCTGCCCACGCGCTGGCGCTGTGGCTGAAAACCTGTGAAAACCAACAGGATTACCCGGCGGACTCCGGGGAGATAAGCGCTTATCTCCGGGGAGACGTGGTGCCGTCCACGCAGAAGGGCTGGTGCCTCGTCTCGGCGGGCGGCTATTCCATCGGCTGGGGAAAAGGCGACGGACGAGTGCTGAAAAATCACTATCCGAAGGGATTGCGGCGGTAAATAATGGGATTTTCAGCGGAAAATTTCCTGTGTTTCCCGGAAGTGTTCCCTCTGGCAATGGTACTTTACAAGATTCGCTATGTATGATATAATACCCTAGCCCATGTATGACGATTGACGAATCCAATCACAAGGAGAGGATATTCCTTGGCAAGATATGAAATTAACGGCGGTCATCCCCTGAACGGTACCGTCACGATCAGCGGCGCGAAGAACGCGGCCGTGGCGATCCTGCCCGCGGCTCTGCTGGTCAGCGGCAAGTGCCGGATCGAGAATGTTCCCAATATTTCCGATGTCCGGATTCTGATGAGTATTCTCGACGGGATGGGTGCGAAAATCGTTACCCCGGAACCCGGCGTGGTGGAGATCGACTGCGCGGACATTCATTGCAGCGAGCCGGATCAGCAGCTCGTCCGCAGAATGCGTGCCAGCTATTATCTGATGGGTGCGCTGCTGGGGCGGTTCGGCAGAGCTCATGTGGCGCTGCCCGGCGGCTGCAATTTTGCCTCCCGCCCCATTGACCAGCACATCAAGGGCTTCCTGGCGCTGGGCGCAGACGTTGACGAGACGGAAGAATATGTCGCTCTGACCCCCGGTCAGGAGGGACTGCATGGCGGCCGGATCAGTCTGGATATGGCGTCCGTGGGCGCGACCGTCAATATCATGCTGGCAGCGACCCTGCTGCCCGGTCAGACCATCATCGAAAACGCGGCGAAGGAGCCGCACATCGTGGATCTGGCCAACTTCCTGAACACCATGGGCGCGCGGATCACCGGCGCGGGCACGGATACCGTCAAGATCCGGGGCGTCAATGCCCTGCGGGGCGGCACCTACGCCATCATCCCCGACCAGATCGAGGCGGGAACCTACCTGGCAGCGGTCACGGCGGTGGGCGGCAACGTGCTGGTGCAGAACGTGATCCCCAAGCACATGGAGTGCATCACCAGCAAGCTTCAGGAAATGGGCGCGAAGGTCATCAATTATGACGATTCCATCCGCATCATGCGCACGGGAAAACTGCGGCAGACCACGGTCAAGACCCGTCCCTACCCCGGCTTCCCCACGGATATGCAGGCGCAGGTCTGCGTGTGTATGGCGCTGGCGGGAGGAACCAGCCGCCTGACGGAAAGCGTCTATGAGACCCGGTTCTTCGGCTACTGCACCGAGCTGGAAAGCATGGGCGCGAGCATTCGCATCAGCGGAAAGACGGCGACGGTCACCGGCGTGGACCACCTCACGGGCAGCACCGTTTTTGCCCACGATCTGCGGGCAGGCGCGGCGCTGGTCATTGCGGGTCTGGCGGCCAGAGGCACCACCTTTGTAGAGCATATTCATTTCATTGAGCGGGGCTACGAGAATCTGGTGGAGAAGCTCCGGGCGCTGGGCGCGGACATCTGCCGCGTGGAGGATGAATCTTAGGAGACCCTTAGGCGGCTCTGAGCCTGTTCAGAGCCGCTTTTTGACAATTTTCTCATGACGGATTTGGTATGATGAAGTCGAAGCTACAGAAAGGAAGTACATACATATGAAGAAGCGATTTGTTTTGCACATTCTGGCGGCCTGTATGCTGCTGACGCTCCTTGCCCCCCGGGGCTTTGCCACGGAAACGGACCCACCCGTGGAGAGCTGCGGCGACGGGCTTTCGTGGTCGCTGGACGGCAGCACCCTGACCGTTTCCGGCAGCGGCGCCATGAAGGACTTTGAAGGCGGCGCGCCATGGTCGGGCAGCGCGGATCAGATTCATACCGTCGTACTCACCGGCGGCGTGACCAGCGTGGGCGCGGGGGCGTTCACGGATTACAAAAACCTGACGGCGGTGGATTTCGGCAATTCCCTGAAGGAGATCGGCGCAAGCGCCTTTCAGGGCTGCGAGGGACTGACGAAGATATCCCTCCCGGCATCCTTCCGCCGGTTCGGCGCAAGCTCTTTTGAGGGCTGCACCAATCTGACGGAGGTCTATTGCAGCGGCGGTATGCCCTCCTTCAACGCCAACTGCCTGTGGAACGGCAATACCATCACCATCTACTGCCCGGTGAACAACATCTGGCCCAGCGAGTACGTGGAGGAGCTGGAAACCAATTTCCACGGCCGCCTGCAGGTGCTTACCGCCAACGGCTCCGACCCCTATCATTTTGAGGGCGAAGTCCAGGTAACCTCCCGGCCGACGGAGACGACGGTGCCGCCCACCACCCAACCCGCGACCGAGCCGCCCACCGTCCCTACCACCCAGCCACCCACGGTTCCCGAGACGACCCAGGCGACTGAAGTGACGGAGACCCTGCCCACCCAGGAGACGGTACCTCCGACCCTGCCCCAGGAACCGAAGGACAGCTCTCCCGTTATGGGCATCCTCATCGGCGTTCTCATCGTTTCCGGAACGCTGAGCCTGCTGCTCATCGGTCTGCTCATTTACAGAAGAAAACGGGACGAGGACTACGACGACTGAGCGTCCACGTCTGAGCATGGGAACAATCCGTTCAAACATATTTAACAACTTCCGGAAAAATCACTCATTTTTAGGTTTTTCCGGAAGCTTTTTTGGGCGTTACGGAAAAATTAAAAAAGTGGTTGTAAGTTCGGCAAAAATGATGTAAAATAATAAAATCCAATAGAATGCAAACTTGTATGAATAGCTCTTTTTCTGGAGGGATTTATTATGGAAAAACCCATTGTTCTTGTTATCATGGACGGCGTCGGCAAGGGTGACGGCGGCAGCGGCGACGCGGTCGCGGTTGCCAAGACTCCCACGCTGGATCATCTGCTTGCCACCTGCCCCCATACTTACCTGAAAGCCCACGGCACCGCCGTCGGTCTGCCCACTGACGATGATATGGGCAACTCCGAGGTCGGTCACAACGCGCTGGGCTGCGGCCAGATCTACTCTCAGGGCGCGAAGCTGGTCGGCGAGTCCATCGAGAACGGCACGCTCTATGCCTCCGAGACCTGGAAAGACCTGATCGCCAACGCCGTTTCCGGCAAGGCGCTGCATTTTCTGGGCCTGCTGTCCGACGGCAACGTCCATTCCAACATCCATCACCTCATTGCCATGCTGCGGGAAGCCCATGCCGAGGGCGTGAAGAAAGCCTACTGCCACATCCTTCTGGACGGCCGTGACGTGCCCGCCACCTCCGCGCTGGAGTATGTGGATATGCTGGAGAAGGTGCTTGCCGAGCTGAACACCGAGGGCTGCGATTACGCCATCGCCTCCGGCGGCGGCCGTATGCAGATCACCATGGACCGCTACGAGGCCAACTGGCCGATGGTAGAGCAGGGCTGGCGCACCCACGTTCAGGCAATCGGCAGAAGATTCCCCTCTGCCAAGGCGGCTATCGAGACCTACCGCGCCGAGACCGGCTGCATCGATCAGGATCTGCCCGCTTTCGTGATCGAGCGGAGCGGCGAGCCTGTGGCGAAGATCGCCAACGGCGACAGCGTCATCCTCTTCAACTTCCGGGGCGACCGGGCGCAGGAGATCTCTCTGGCCTTTGACCGCAAGGACTTTGACCACTTCGACCGGGGCGACTACACCGGCGTGAAGTTTGCCGGTATGCTCCAGTACGACGGCGACCTGAAGATCCCCCAGCATTATCTGGTGCAGCCCCCCGTCATCAAGCACACCCTGACCGAGGTGCTGTGCGCCGCCGGAATCCATGAGTACGCCCTGTCCGAGACCCAGAAGTACGGCCATGTGACCTATTTCTGGAACGGCAACCGTTCCGGCAAGGTGGACGAGAATCTGGAAGTCTACGAGGAAGTCCCCTCCGATGTGATCCCCTTCGAGAAGGCGCCTGCCATGAAGTCCAAGGAGATCACCGAAAAGATGGTGGAGAACATGGCATCCAAGAAGTTCCAGTTCCTGCGCTGCAACTTCCCCAACGGCGACATGGTTGGCCACACCGGCGTGTTTGACGCGGTGGTTTACGCCATGGAGTGCGTGGACAAGAGCGTGGCCGCCATTGTGGAGGCTGCCGACAAGTACGGCTACACCGTCCTGATCACCGCCGACCACGGCAACGCCGACCAGATGACCGAGACCAAGAAGGGAAAGACCTCCGTCCGCACAGCGCATTCCCTGAACCCCGTTCCCTTCATCATCTACGACCCCGACCACACCTGGGTCATCAAGGACGGCCACTACGGCCTTGCCAATGTGGCGCCCACCATTGTCAAGATGATGGGTCTGACCGCCCCCGACTGCTGGGAAGACAGCATGGTTTAAGGCGCTTGTAGCTCCCCTTTGTCAAAATACGTACTGAAAATTGGAGGTTGCATCTATGATCCGTCACGAAAATGAAAACGGAAGCGTCAATGTCAGCACCAGCGTCTACACGGACATTGTCGGCACCGCTGTCATCAACTGCTTTGGCGTCAAGGGCATGGCTGCCCGGAGCCTGTCCGACGGCTTGTACCATCTGCTCCGCCGGGAATCCGTGGGCAAGGGCGTGCATGTCCAGTTCAACGAGGACGACACCATTTCCATTGATCTGCATATTATCGTGGACAACAACGTAAACCTGAACGCCGTGGGCGCTTCCATTATTTCCGAGGTTCGCTATGTGGTGACCAACTGCACCGGCACCGAGGTTCGGGCCGTAAATGTTTATATCGATTCCATGGTGATCGGTTAAAGTTCGGAGGGAAATAAATTGAGAGAAACCATCAACGGAGCCGATCTTCGCAGAATGATCATCAGCGCGGCTGCCGCCATCGAGATCAACAAGCAGGCTCTTAACGAGCTGAACGTGTTCCCCGTGCCGGATGGAGACACCGGCACCAATATGTCCATGACCATCAACTCCGCGGCCTCCGACCTGCGCAAGACCGAGGACCCCGATCTGGAAAAAGCGTCCAAGGTGGCGGCTTCCGCCATGCTGCGGGGCGCACGGGGCAATTCCGGCGTCATTCTGTCGCTGCTGTTCCGGGGCATTTCCAAGCGCCTGAAGGGCAGCGAGGAATGCGACGGCGTCCTGTGGGCGCAGGCGCTGCAGGAAGGCGTTGACGCCGCTTACAAGGCCGTCATGAAGCCCGCCGAAGGCACCATCCTCACCGTCGCCCGCCTGTCCGCGGCCAAGGCTGCCGACGCCGCCCGGGAGAACAACTTTATCGAATTCGTCCACGAAGCAGCCATTGAGGAAGCCGTGAAGGCGCTGGCCGATACCGTCAACCAGAACCCCGTGCTGAAAAAGGCCGGTGTTGTGGACGCCGGCGGCAAGGGCTGGGTCGTGGCGCTGGAAGCCATGCTCAGCGCCCTGCAGGGCGAGGACGTGGTGCTGCCCGAGAACGGCGCGGTGACGCAGACCAAGCAGAGCGCGGACTTCTCCGACTTCAATACCGAGGACATCACCTTCTCCTACTGCACCGAGTTCATTATTTCCCGGGAAAATGACCATGACCCTGAGAATCTCCGGGCGTTCCTGTCCGAGCTGGGCGACAGCCTTGTGCTGGTGGACGACGACGAGATCATCAAGGTGCATGTCCATACCAACGATCCCGGCAAGGCGCTGACCGAAGCGCTGAATTACGGCTCCTTCGTCACGGTGAAGATCGAGAACATGCGCTTACAGCACACGGAAAAGGTACTCTCCGAGCAGGAGGTCGCCCCGAAGATCGCAAAGCCGGAGAAGCCTCTGGGCGTTGTCTCCGTCTGCGCCGGTGCGGGCCTCGCGGACGTGTTCCAGAATCTGGGCGTCGATCAGATCATCTCCGGCGGCCAGACCATGAACCCCAGCACCCAGGACATTCTGGAGGCGGTGAACAAGGTGCCTGCCGAGACTGTCTTTGTCCTGCCCAACAACAAGAACATCATCATGGCTGCCCAGCAGGTGGACGCCCTGACCCCCAAGACCGTGGTGGTCATTCCCTCCAAGACCGTTCCTCAGGGCATCACCGCTATGCTGAGCTTTGCCCCAGAGGGAAGTGTTGAGGAAAACACCGCTGCCCTGACCGAGGCGCTGGACACCGTGGACACCATGCAGATCACCTACGCCGCCCGGAATTCCGACTTCGACGGCTATGACATCCACGAGGGCGACTATCTTGCGCTGTACGGCAGTCAGCTGTTCGGCACCAGCCAGGACATCCGGGTGCTGCTCAAGTCCCTGGCGGAAAAGGTTCGGGATGACGGCAAGGAGTATATCACGATCTACTACGGCGAGGACGTGAAGGAAAAGCATGCCCAGAAGGCGGCAGACATCTTCGCGGACATCTGCCCCAACGCGGACGTGAATCTGCTCAGCGGCGGACAGCCGGTATATTACTACCTGATCTCCGCAGAATAACACGGAAACGGAAGAATAACACGGAAACGGATTTGCCCGCAGCCCTTCGGGCTGCGGGCCGACTTGTCTAAAGTGGGGGAGACGATGAAGGAATTTCCCAAGGGCGGCCTGATCGGCAAAGTTATGGACGCCGCCAAGACTGTCAAGCAAATGCATATTCCCCTCCACGCCGCCTATGCCGCGTACTTTATTATTCTGGCTTTTTTTCCGGCACTGGTGCTGATCCTCAGCGTGCTGCGCTATACGGGGATGGAGGTGCGGGGCCTGGTAGAGCTGCTGGGTGACATCCTGCCAAGTACCATGGTGGGGGACGCCGAGGAGCTGATCTACAGCACGTACCGCAATTCCTCCGGCGCGTTGGTGGGCGTTTCCGCCGTGACGGCGCTGTGGTCGGCCAGCCGGGGCATTTACGGTATGCTTACAGGATTGAACGCGGTTTACGGCGTGTCGGAAAACCGGGGATACATTTATACCCGCTCCATCAGTGTGGTGTATACCTTTGTATTCATTCTGATCCTGCTGCTGACGCTGGTGCTGCACGTGTTCGGCAATTCGATCATCAATTTAATGCGGCAAGTGGACAATCCGGTGGTGATTTTCTTCACCGACCTGATCGACCTGCGGTTTTTCCTGCTGCTGTTTTTACAGAGCCTGGTTTTTACCCTGATGTTCATGGTGCTGCCCAACAAGCGGCGCAGCCGTTTTATGGAAAGCCTTCCCGGCGGCGTGCTGTCCAGTCTGGGCTGGCTGGTGTTTTCGGACATTTACTCCATTTACGTGGAGAATTTCTCCAAATATTCCACGATCTACGGCTCGGTGTACGCCATTGCCATCACCATGCTGTGGCTGTACTGCTGTATGAGCATCCTGTTCTACGGCGGGGCGCTGAACCGGTATCTGATGGATAAATAATTTGCAAATTTCTGGATTGTTTAACCGCAGTTCACAGTTCCTTTGTAGGATGTGGCAAAAAGGAGAAGTGCGGTATGTTTGGATATGTGACTGCCAGCTGGAAAGAGCTGACCGCCGAGGAGCAGAAACGCTACGGCGCGGTGTACTGCGGCATCTGCCGGGAGATCCGGCAAAGAAGCACGGGCATCGGAAGAATTTGCCTGAGTTATGATATGGCCTTTCTGGCGCTGCTGCTGATGAGCCTGTACGAGCCGGAGGAGGAGAGCGGGAAAAAAGCCTGCCGCCTGCACTCTGTGAAGCCACGCCCATGGGTGGACAACGAATACATCCGCTACGCCGCGGACATGAACGTGGCGCTGGGCTATTACAACTGTCTGGACGACTGGCAGGATGATGGGAAACGCTCCGCCAAATTCATGGCGGACAAGCTGGAACCCTTTCTGCCGGAGCTGGAAGCCCGCTGGCCAAGGCAGCTCGGGGCGATCAGAAACTGCATTTCCAGATTATCCCAGTTGGAAAGGGAAAACTGCCCCAACCCCGACGAACCGGCCTCCTGCTTTGGCGAGCTGATGGCACAGCTGCTGGTTTACCGGGAGGACATGTGGGCGAAAGATCTGGGGCAGATGGGCTTCAGTCTGGGCAGGTTCATCTATCTGCTGGACGCGGCGGCGGATTACGACAAGGACAAACGAAAAGGAAAGTATAACCCGTATCTGGCCATGGGCATGGAAAGAGACGAGAAGCGCTGGGAGGAATACCTGGTGCTTGCCATGGGCAGATGCGCGGAACGCTATGAAAAGCTTCCTCTGGTGCAGGACAAGGCGCTGCTGGACAATATTCTGTACAGCGGCGTGTGGGTAAACTACCGGGGAAAGCGGAAAGAGGAGGCGGCCAACGATGGATGATCCGTATAAGGTTCTGGGGGTCAGCCCCGATGCCTCCGACGAGGAGATCAAGCGGGCGTATCGGGCGCTGGCAAAGAAATACCACCCGGACAGAAATCCGGGGGACGCGGCCGCCGCGCAGAAAATGCGGGAGATCAATGCGGCCTACGAGCAGATCAAGGACCCGGACAAGGCGCAGCAGCCGGGCGCGGGCAGCGGATACGGCGGTTACGGTTACGGCGACCCCTTCGGCGGCTTTGGCGGCGGTTACAGTCGGCAGTCCTACGGCGAAGCAGCGGGCGACCAGTACCAGCAGGCGGCGATGCGCTACATCCAGTTCGGCCGGTATCAGGAAGCGCTGAATGTTCTGAACAACTCTCAGGAGCGCAATGCCCGGTGGTATTACCTCAGTGCGCTGGCAAACGACGCTCTGGGCAATCAGGTGACAGCGCTGGAGCATATCCGCCGGGCGGTGAGCATGGAACCCGACAATCCGGAGTATCTGAATGCGCTGGACGTCATCGAACACGGCGGCGCGGCCTACCGCCAGCAGGCGGGGAACTTCCGGGGATTTGCCATGGGCGGCACCCCCTGCGCAAGCCTGTGCCTGTGTTATGCTGCCCAGCTGCTGTGCTGCCGCGGCAATGGATTTTTCTGCATTTAAGTTCTATAAAAGCGTATCGGCGTGACCTGTGCGGTCACGCCGGTTTTCGTTAAGTGAACCAAAGCCTATTTGTCCAGTCCGTCCCACTCATTCAGGAACTCGTCTACAAATTGCTGCATGTACTGCGTCCGCTTTCTTGCGATGGCCTTGCCGGTTTCGGTGTTCATCATGCCTTCCAGCAGAAACAGCTTTTCGTAGAAGTGGTTCAGGGAGGTGGACTTGCTGCTGTAATACTGCGCCTGATTCATCGCCGTCCGCGGCGGCAATTCCGGATCGTAGATAGCGCGGTTATGGCTTCCGCCATAGGCAAATGTGCGGGCAATGCCGATCGCACCGAGGGCATCCAGTCGGTCAGCATCCTGCACGCATTTCCCCTCCGGCGTGGACGGCCGGACGGAATCCGTCCCCTTGAAGGATACCTCGTCAATGATCTGACATACCTGCAAAATTTCGGCTTCCGGTACATTTTGACCGCGCATGAACGCGACGGCATTCTCCTTTTTCTCGGCGGTCGTCGGGGAAAGCTTCCGGTCGTCTACATCATGCAGCAGCGCCGCCAGCGCTACGACTTCCAGGTCGGCATGTTCCGCCTGGGCAATTTTCATCGCGGTTCGGTAGACCCGCATGGAATGAAAAAAGTCGTGTCCGCTGAAATCGTTTTGGAAAATCTCTTTGATAAATTTTGTTGCGTTCTGAACGAGCTGTTCCATAATTTTATCTCCTGCCTTGCGCAGCAAATTCTGTTTAACGGTCTCATTTTATCACATAACGCCCCAAAATACAAGAACAGCCGCAGCGAATAACCGCTGCGGCTGTAACCGATAAACTTACGGGCGGCTCTTTCGAGCCGCCCGATTTTCATGGAATTTACAGCCCAAGCTCTTCCCGCCAGATGCGGATGTAGGTTCTGGCCTGAGACTGGCTTTCACCCTCGGCTGCCATGCGGAGCAGCGGCTCTGTGCCGGAGAAGCGGCAGATGACCCAGCTCCCGTCGGTGAAGTAAACCTTGCAGCCGTCGGTGCGGTTGATTTTCTCCACGGTGTTTCCGAAGTCCGGCACTTCCAGCTTTACGAAGAGCTTCTCCTGAAGCTCCGCCTTCCGCGCCTGGGTCATGGTGAAGGCGGCGTCTTCGTAATACAGCATCCCATACTTGTCGGTGATTTCCCGGTACAGCTGGGACACGGACTTGCCGGTGACGGCCAGCATTTCCACCAGCAGAGCGGCGGCGTAAATGCCGTCCTTGCCTGCGATGTGGCCCCGGACGGCCAGACCGCCGGAGGACTCGCCGCCGATGACGGCGTTGGTCTCCGCCATCTTGGCGGAGATGTACTTGAAGCCCACGGGGACTTCGTAGCACTGCTGACCCATATCCTTCGCGACCCGATCCAGCAGGTGGGTGGTAGAGTTGTTGCGCACGCAGGGGCCGGACCAGCCGCGGTATTTCACCAGGTAGTAATAAAGCAGAACCAGAAGGGTGTTGGGATGGAGGAACGCACCCTTCTCGTCGATAACGCCCAGACGGTCGGCGTCGCCGTCGGTGGCAACGCCCAGATTGCAGCCGTTGTCCACCACGTAGTTGCTCAGCAGCTTCAGGGTGTCAGCGCTGGGGGCGGGCATTTTGCCGCCAAAGAGGGTGTCGTGCTGCTCATGAATGACATCCACGTCACACCGGCAGGTCAGCAGAATGGTGCGCAGGCTGCTCTGGCTGACGCCGTACATGGGGTCGATGGCGATGCGCAGGTGGGCGCGCTTGATCTTCTTGGTGTCAACGACCTGCAGAATGCTGTCGATGTACTCGTTGAAGGGATAGCCTTCCCGGATCAGACCCATTTCCATGGCCTGATCGTAGTCGATGGACTTCACGTCCTCCGGCTTGAGGAGGGCGATCTGCTCCTCAATCTTTCCGGTGACGACCTGATCGGCGTCCCGGCCGCCGGCGGTGAAGACCTTGATGCCGTTGTAGATCGCGGGGTTGTGGCTGGCGGTGACGGCCAGACCGTAGGGGGTCTGCATCTGCTTGACGGTGAACATGATCAGCGGGGTGGGGGAGGAACGGGCGACCACAAAGACGTGGAAACCGTAGCCCGCCAGAACTTCCGCCGCCCAGTGGGCGGATTCCTTGGACAGGAAACGGCGGTCATAGCCCACACAGATCTCCTTGCCCTCGTGTCCTTCCAGCAGCATCAGCTTGCAAAGGCCGGCTACCACCAGACGGATATTTTCCTTGGTGAATTCGTCTGCGATAATCGCCCGCCATCCACCGGTACCAAATTTAATCATCTTGATTTTCTCCTCTCCCGGCTTTTCGCCGGATAAAATTCGATTTAAGACAGACCAAATTGCATTTTCCCCGCCGGGAAGACCATCCACCGCCGGGGCAATGGCCTCAGCCCATCACGACTTCCACGTCGCAGACAGTGCCCACAGGCAGCACAGGCAGCTTGCGAACCTGCCTGCCGTTCATCGTGATGCTCTTGACGCCCTTTTCCACGGCGTCGGGGTTGGTTACATGGATGTGGTATTCCGCGCCGCGCCACTTCCGGCTGACGGAGAATTCCTTCCAGTCGGCGGGGATGCAGGGATCCACGGTGATGCCGTCGAAGTCCGGACGGATGCCCAGCATGTACTGGGTGGCCGCGAAGTAGGCCCAGCCGGAGGAACCGGTCATGAAGGGATGGCGCGCACGGCCGTAGGCGGTGTGGTCCTTGCCCACCACGAACTGGCAGTAGGAGTAAGGCTCGGACTGGCGAACCTCGATGATATCATTCTGCAGTGCCGGACACAGGGCGTTGTAGAACTTCATTGCCCGGCTGCCGCGGCCCAGAATGGCCTCGGCGCACCACGCCCAGGGGTTGGGATGGCTGAACACGGCGCCGTTTTCTTTCAAGCCCGGATACACCCGGGTGACGAAGCCGATGCTGTCGTCGGGGGTGGTGAAGCAGGGGGCGTTGAGCATCAGACCGTAGGGGGTGTACAGGTACTCGTCCACGCTGTCCATGGCGGAGATGCCATGCTCGTGATCGGCGACGCCGGAAAGTACGGCCCAGGTGTTGCTCTCCATGTGTACCCGGCCCTCGGTGTCCGCCTGCGTGCCGATCTTGCGGTTTCCGGCGGTGATGCCGCGGATGTACCACTTGCCGTCCCAGAGCACGGACTCGCTGACTTCCTTGACATGCTCGGCGATCTTTGTGTATTCGGCCGCGTCCTTCATCTCGCCCAGCTGCTCGGCCAGCGCGATGAAGTTCTGGAGCGCCCAGTGGTGCAGGAAGCTGACCATGGCGCTTTCGCCGCCGCCCAGGTTCAGGCAGTCGTTCCAGTCGGCGCGCAGACCCTTGCAGATGCCGTTGATGCCCACCTGCCGGGCAGAGAAGCCCAGAATGCGCTTCATATGCTCGTAGACAGTGCCCTCGCCGCCGTCAGCGTAGGTCACCACCTGATGGGCAAAGGCCATGTCGCCGGTCTCCCGGATGTACTGCACGATGGCGGTCACAAGCCACAGGGCGTCGTCGGCGCAGGCGTCCTTCAGACCGTGGACGATCTGGCTCTTATCGGGGGTAGGAACCACTGTGGGGGACTTGAAGGACTGGGGCTTTTCCTCCGGCTCGAACCAGCGGGGCTCGAACAGGTGCAGGCCGTAGCCCTCCTTCGTCAACGCCCGCAGCAGCTCGATGATGCGGCCGCGGCACTTGTCGGGGTTGGAATGGGGGATCGTCATGGCGTCCTGCGCGGTGTCCCGGTAGCCAAGACCGGTTCTGCCGCCCACCTCAATGAAGGAGGTGAACCGGGAGAACATGACGTTGATCTCGCTCTGATACAGATTCCAGATGTTCAGCTCGGTGTTCATGCCCTCGTTGGGGGTGGACACCTGCAGGCAGCTGAGCTTGTTGTCCCAGAATTTCAGCAGACGGGCAAAGTCCTCGTCGGCTCTGGCCTGGGTGTACTTCTGACGCATTTTCTTACCGGCTTCGATGCCGCCCTCGCCCAGGAAAAACAGGAGGCGGGTTTCCTCGCCGGGCTGAAGGGTGAGCACCTTCTGCAGGACGCCGCAATGATTGCCGCCCTTTTCGAAAGAGCCGCCGCACACACCGGCCTCCACCACCAATGGATTGCGTTCGGTGCGGTAGCTGCCGATAAAGCTGTCGCGCAGGCTGTCAAAGCCGTTCGGGGTAAAATCGGAAGTAAAGAACTGGTAGCCGTCCTCTTCGTAGTAGAGGTCGTTCTCGATGACGCCGTCTTCGTACCGGCTGCCGGTGGCGTACAGACTCATCTGGAAGTTCTTGTTGTCCATGTCCACCTGGTGGAAGCTGAACTCCAGATAGGAGAATACGGAAAGGTGCCGCACCTTATCGGAGTCGTTGCGCAGCTTCACGTCCCAGATCTCTACGGGGTCGTCCATGGCGACAAAGAGCTTCTGCTCGGCGTCGATGTCTGCGTAATCGGAGTGATACTTGATGTAGCTCAGGCCGTGACGGCAGGAGAAATGCTCCTTGGGCTTGCCCACAGGCTGCCAGGAGATGCTCCAATAGTCGCCGGTGTCCTGATCCCGCAGGTACACGTAATGTCCGGGGCCGTCCATGGGAACGCCGTTGGGACGGAACCGGGTGATGCGATGGTATTCAGGAGATTTGTACAGCAGGTATCCGCCCGCCGTGTGGTTGAATACGCCATACATATCCTTGAGGCCGATATAGTTGGTCCAGGAAACGGGGACATCTACCCGATCGATGACATATTCCCGATGCTCATTGTCAAAGTACCCATAACGCATAAGGTTACCTCCGCCTGATTTGGGCAATGTATTGATTTTTCACAATGAGTATATCAGAAAAACGACGGCTTGAAAAGGTCTGGAAATGCACCTTCTTGCCTGTCGTTGCACTTTATTTTCCAAAGTGGGCAATTTCAGACTTTGACATAAGCGCGGCGCGGCTTTATAATGGCAAGAGAACAAAATAAAGGAGCGTGCATACCATGAAATATGATGTCATCGCCTACTGCTGGAACGATGCCCTGGCGGGCTTCACCCGGGAGGACGCCCGGCGCCTGACCCATGTGAATCTGGCCTTCGGACTCATTAAGGACGGGCTGCTGGATCTGCATCTGCTGAAATATCTCCACCTGCTGCCGAAGCTGCGGGAATGGAATCCGGAAATGAAGATCGTCCTGTCCGTGGGCGGATGGGGCGCGGACGGCTTCTCCGACATGGCCATGACGGAGGAAGGCCGCCGGAATTTTGCCAAGTCCTGTCTGGACGCGGTGGAAAAATACGATCTGGACGGCATCGACATTGACTGGGAATACCCCTGCAACGATGCGGCGGGCATCGGCGCGGACCCCCGGGACAAGGAGAACTTCACCGCCCTGCTGGCAGCGCTGCGGGAGTATCTTGGAAAAGACCGCATTGTATCCATCGCCGTGGGCGCGAGCCAGCGGTGCATTGCGGATACCCAGATGGATAAGGTTGCGGAAATCGTGGACTATGTGCAGCTCATGACCTACGACATGGTGGACGGCACCCGCGCCGGACATCACGCGGCTCTCGGCGCGACCAAGGGCGACAAGTCCGGCCTGAACACCCGGGACACTGTGGAAGCCTACCACCGGGCGGGCGTTCCCTACGAAAAGATCATCATTGGCGCGGCCTTCTACGGGCGGCACTTTGAGGTCACGTCCTTTGAAAATCACGGTCTTCTGCAGCCCTCCGGCGGCGGACTGCCCGGTCCGGCCTATGGGGAGATCACCCCGGAATATCTCCGGAAGAACAATTTCCAGATTTATTGGGATACTGATGCGGAGGCAAATTATCTGTGGAACGGCAGGACTCTCGTCAGCTACGAGTCTCCCAAGGCGGTGCGCCTGAAGTGCAAGTATGTCAAGGAGAAGAAGCTTCTCGGCATCATGTACTGGGAACATGGGAACGACCCAACCCGGGAACTGCTGGGCGCCATTGCGGACGAGATTCAATAAGACCCAAAAATGCGGGCGACCCCGTCAGGAGCCGCCCGCTGCTGTGTTATTTTTCCAGAATCAGCGTGCCGGTCTCCGCGTCCAGCGATGCCTTGATGTGTTCGGCGGCCTCGGCGGGGGTGAGCTTTAGCTGCTCGCCGGTCTTCATGTTCTTGACGCTGCACTTGCCCTCCGCGATCTCGTCCTCGCCCAGCAGGACGGCAAAGGGAACCTTCAGCTTGTCGGCGTAGGCCATTTTCTGCTTGAACTTCTTCTGCTCACAGTACAGCTGTACCCGCAGCCCCGAAGAGCGCAGCGTTTCCGCCAGCGCGATGGCCGGGGCAATGTCTCCCATGGGCAGCACCAGCGCGTCCGCAGGGGCGCCGGGCAGCTCGGGGTTCAGAAGCCCCTGCTCGTCCAGGACGTAGAACAGCCGGGTCAGGCCGATGGAAATGCCCACGCCGGGCAGCTGCTTTTCGATATAGTAGCCCGCCAGATTGTCGTACCGGCCGCCGGAGCAGACGGAACCCAGCTCCGGGTGATCCAGCAGAAGGGTCTCGTAGACGGTGCCGGTGTAGTAGTCCAGTCCCCGGGCGATGGTCAGGTCAACGACAAAGTTTTCTTCCGGCATTCCGAAGGCCGCCAGGTTGGAAGCGACCACCTTCAATTCGCAGAGACCGGTATCAAAGGTCTCGTTCCGTCCCGCGTAATTTTCCAGCGCGGCAAGAACCTCCGCGTTCGTCCCCTTGATGGAGATGAAGGCGAGAATGTCGTCCGCCTGCTGCTCCGTCAGGCCGCAGTCCTCCAGCAGAATGATCTTTACCTTGTCAACGCCGATCTTGTCCAGCTTGTCCACGGTGCGCATGATGTCGCCGGACTTTTCCGTCAGACCCATCATGGCGTAGAAGCCGTTGAGAACCTTCCGGTTGTTGACATGAATCTGGAACCGGGTCAGGCCGAAGCCCTTGAATACCTTATAGATGATGGCGGGGATTTCCGCCTCGTTGAGAATGTCCAGCTTGCCGTCGCCAATGATATCGATGTCCGCCTGATAGAATTCCCGGAACCGGCCGCGCTGCGCCCGCTCGCCCCGGTAGACCTTGCTGATCTGGTAGCGGCGGAAGGGGAAAGCCAGCTCGTTATAGTGCAGGGCAACGTATTTTGCCAGCGGCACCGTCAGGTCGAAGCGCAGAGCAAGGTCGCTGTCGCCCTTGGTGAAGCGGTAGATCTGCTTTTCCGTTTCTCCGCCGCCCTTGGCAAGCAGAATCTGGGCATCCTCGATCACCGGGGTGTCCAGGGGGGCAAAGCCGTAGGAGGCGTAGGTCTTGCGCAGAACCTCCGCCATGCGGTCAAATTTCAGCTGCTTTTCCGGCAGCAGCTCCATAAAGCCGGACAGCGTCCGGGGCTTGATGATCTCCATAGTTATCCTCTCCATATCGGGTCGCGGGACGCAGGACAGAGGGGTACTCGACAATCCAGAGTACCCCGTATCTCCCGCCCGTGTGTATTATCAGTAACGGGTCTTGTTGTGCAGCATTTCCCGCCAATCCAGATCGCCCCGCTGCAGGCCCATGATGAGCATTTCCGCCGAGGCAAGGTTGGTGGCGATGGGAACATTGTGCCGGTCGCAGTGCCGGATGGTTTCGATCATCTGAGCGTCGTCCCAAGGGTCGGTGGTGTTGGGGTCGGTGAACAGCAGCACCAGATCAATTTCGTTGTAGGCAATGCGGGCGTTGATCTGCTGATGGCCGCCCTGCTTGTGGGAAAGCAGCAGGGTAATGGGCAGACCGGTATTGTCCGCGATCAGACGGCCGGTGGTGGCCGTGGCAAACAGATTGTGCTTCATGAGGACGCTCTTGTAGGCGGTGCAGAATTGAACCATCAGTTCTTTTTTCTTGTCATGCGCCAAAAATGCGATATTCACAACAGTCACTCCTTAATTGTATATGTATCCGTTATCAGCGGAGGGCGATCGGTTCGTGGAAGCCCTGAATGCGTCTGGCAATTCTGCGGCTGGCTTTTGCCGCCTTGCAGTTGGGGGAATAGCGAAGAAGACTCTGACCGAAGGATGCCGCGAGGGTCACGTGGGGATCCTCCGGGACGATTCCCGCAAGGGGCAGTCCCGCGGCGTCCATCACGTCGTCGATGGTCAGGCACACCGTGCCCAGCATATTCTTGTCCACCCGGTTGACGATGAGGCGGATGTTTTTCTTGCCCATCAGCTCTAATAGGTCGCCCACCCGGGAAGCGTCCCGCACGGCGGCGGGGCCTGCCCCTGTGACAAGCAGAAAGCGGTCGGCGAACTGCGCCGTCAGCCGGAAGCCGGCGTCCACCCCGGCGGGGGCGTCCAGGAACACGTAGTCGAACATCTGCCGCGCCCGGCTGAGCATTTCCCCGAAGGCGGCGGCGTTGATCTTCTCCACCGGGCAGTTCATGGGGGCGGTCAGAAACGCGAGGGTAGGGTAGACCGGGTGCCGGAAAGCGTCCTCCAGGGAGTAGCCCCCCTCGGAGACGTCCCAAAAGGACAGCGCGCCGCATTCGGAAAGTCCCAGAGAAATGTCCAGATTCCGAAGCCCCACGTCGCAGTCGATGCACAGAACCCGTTTTCCTTCTTTTGCAAGAGCAGTGGCGAGGGCGGCGCAGACGGAGGTTTTTCCCGTTCCGCCCTTCCCGGACACAACCGCGAAGAGTTCACCCACGCGCCATCGCCTCCAATGCCAGAATATAACCCCATTATAAAGGGATTTTTCACAAAAAGCAAGAGGAATTTCGCACTTTTGGAAATGGTTTTCATCACAATGAACAAAAATATTTTTCCGCCGCCGCCTTTTTGGCTGCGAGGAACGCAAAATATGTCGCGCCGCCGCAAAAAAGGGTTGCGCATGAAGGAAAGCTGGTATATAATATTGGGTGAAATTACGGGCATACGCCCGGATATTGGAGGGAATGTTCCATGTTCAATGCAATGATCGAAACGCTGAAAGCGAACCCCAGAAAAATCGTTTTTACCGAGGGCCACGACGCCCGCATTCTGGAAGCCACCGACCGTCTGGTCAAGGGCGGCTTCCTGACCCCCATCCTCATCGGCAACGTTGACGTTGTCAAGGCCAACGCGGCCAAGGGCGGCTACAACATCGAGGGCGTCGAAATCATCGACCCCGAGACCTATCCCGAAATGGACGCCATGGTTGACAAGATGGTGGAGCTGCGCAAGGGCAAGATGACCGCCGACGAGTGCCGCAAGGCGCTGTCCAAGGGCAACTACTTCGGCACCATGCTGGTGAAGATGGGCTACGCCGACTCCCTGCTGGGCGGCGCGACCTATTCCACCGCCGACACCGTCCGTCCCGCTCTGCAGATCGTCAAGACCAAGAAGGGCGCGCATCTGGTGTCCTCCTGCTTCATTCTGGTTCGGGGCGACGAGAAGCTGGCCATGGGCGACTGCGCCATCAACATCAGCTATGAGGATTCCGTTGACAAGGAAGGCAACGTGACCCTGTCCGCTGCCCAGAAGCTGGCGGAGGTCGCCATTGAGACCGCCAAGACCGCCAAGGTCTTCGGCATTGACCCCAAGGTCGCCATGCTGAGCTTCTCCACCAACGGCTCCGGCAAGGGCGGCACCGTGAAGCTGAGCCACGACGCCACCGCCATCGCCAAGGAGATGGATCCCGAGCTGAAGATCGACGGCGAGATGCAGTTCGACGCCGCCGTCGCTCCCGAGGTCGGCCAGCTGAAGTTCCCCGGCTCTCCCGTTGCCGGTCACGCCAACACCTTCATCTTCCCCACCATCGAGGCGGGCAACATCGGCTACAAGATCGCCCAGCGTCTGGGCGGCTTCGAGGCCTACGGCCCCATCCTGCAGGGTCTGGCGGCGCCCATCAACGACCTGTCCCGCGGCTGCAACGCCGACGAGGTCTACAAGATGGCCATTATCACCGCCGCTCTGGTGTAAAAATCTACATAGCGAATGCCGGCTCATATGAGCCGGCATTTTCACTATAAAAACGGCAAAGTGAAAAATTTTTCCTGCAAAGTGTAACCTTTCCCGAAAAAATCCCTCTTATAGGGTGAGGACCCAAAAAGAAACGGAGGTGTTCCCTCAGTGGAAGACGAAAAGATCATCGACCTGTATTGGGAAAGGAAGGATGAGGCCATTATGGAGACCCAGGCGGCCTACGGGCGGCAGCTGCAAACCATCGCCCAGCGCATCGTCCAGAGCTACGAGGACGCGGAGGAAAGCGTGAACGACACCTATCTCGCCGCGTGGCGGACGATTCCACCCAAGCGCCCGAAGTATTTCTTCGCGTATCTCGCGAAAATATGCCGGAATTTTGCCTTCGGCAAGCTGGACTGGCTTGATGCGGCCAGACGGAAGGCCGAGGTGGTGACCCTGAGCGAGGAGATGGAGCTGTGCATCCCCGACACCAGCCGGGATTCCGCCGCCGAGGGGCGGGAGATCACCCGGGCGCTGAACGCATTCCTTGGCACGCTGACCCAGGAGAACCGGCGGCTGTTCGTGCGGCGGTACTGGTACGTGGACACCGTGGCGGAGATCGCCCAGCGCTACAACATGAGTGAAAGCAAGGTCAAGACCCGGCTCCACCGCATCCGGGAAAAGCTGCGGGTCTATCTGATGCAGGAGGGAATTGCCGTATGACAGGAAAAGATATGCTCACCGCCATGAGCGGCATTGACGGCCGCTACATTGAAGAAGCCGCCCCGGCGGCTGCGCCTAAAACACGAAGCCTGCGCCGGCCGCTGCTCGTCGCCGCCGCCATTGCCGCGGCGCTGCTGCTGGTGGGCTGCGGAATCGTGTACGCCCTGCGTTTGCAGGACATGTCCATCGGCAAGGCGACCTACACCCAGCGCTTTGACGACAAGGGCAAGGCCATCGACCCGGTGGAAAAGAGCATGGACATCATAACCCCCTACGGCCGCAGCGGCGACGCCATCCAGCAGGCGTTGAAGGAATGGTACGAATTTCAGGAGAGCTACGACCCGGATTATTTGCTTGCAACCAACGAGCCCGACATTCCGGGCATTCCCAACCAGTACGAGTACACCTACAGCTGCTATACCCAGGAAATGGTGGACAAGGTGGACGCGATCGCCGCAAAGTACAATTTGAAGCTGCTGAAGGAATGGATACCCTTCCAGCGGTATCAGAGCGACATTTTCCTTGAGGAAACCGGCATCCAATCCCTGCTGCTCCCGGATTCCGGCGCGCAGATTACGGATATGGCGGGAATGCTCTATCTCCCCTATAATTTCAGCATGGAGTTTGAGCTTGTGACCGAAAATGCCGGTAAATTGATGACGTCCTATGGCTACGCCCGGAAGGACTATTTCCCCAGCGCGTTCGCCGGCGGAATGGACATTGATGCCTATGAGCAGTGGGATCACACCACTCCGGGCGGCACGAAGCTGCTGCTGGCACTGAACAGCAAGGGACAGGGCGAGATCATTGCCGAGCAGGAAAACGCCATGATCATGATAAGCATTGACGGAAACCGTTCCCTCAGCCACAGCAGATATCCGGATGCCAGCGAGGTCATGACGAAGGCGGAGCTGGAATCCGTTGCCGACCAGTTCGACTATTCCGTCCAGCCGAAGGATGTGGACAGAGCCGTCGTAGAGGAAAAGCTTGCCGCAGCGGAGGAAGCCTATCAGGCAGAACACGCCTATGTTCCGGAAACCTACGCGGACTTTTCCGAGTATCTGAAGAAAATGGTCTACATTCCCGATGAATCCAGACAATACGCCTTCTCTGATTTGACCGGGGACGGTGTGGACGAGCTGCTGCTTGGGCGTAACGGCGCGTTTTCCTACTGGCTGAGCATGGAGAATGGCGAGGTTGTGGATAACGTGTATGCAGATACCTATCTGTGCAAGGGAAACATTTTGGAACTATACCAAGCGCCGGACATGTATTGGGACATTGAACGGCACACCTACGTTAAACCTGAAAACGGAGGATATGGAAATAAAATCGTAGCTGTGGAACGTGTGGGCAACCAGTGGTATCGCAGCTATGACATTTACGAACGGGACAAAACGGAGATTTCTCAGGACGAGGCCGCGGCCATCATGGCGAAGTACCCCCGAATCCAGCTGGACTGGAAGCCACTGATGGACTATCCCCTTGACGAAAGCGGGCTGACCTTGGGAAGCTATCTGAAAGCGAAGGATGTCCAGCCCTCCGACGACGAGCTGCTCCGGATTTACAAGGACTGTCTCAGCAGGCAGGATTCCTTCTATACCCACTACCGGATCATGGACATCAACGGCGATGGGGTAAAGGATCTTCTGCGCAGCGGCGACGGTGATCATTACTGGGACATTGTGACTTACCGCTATGGCAATCTGCAACTGCTTTCCATCATGGATTTTTACCTCTGTGAGAACAATGTTATGGAGCAGGTTGAGCTGTTTAACAGGGATGAAGGCGTTGAGATAGAAGGGACAAGATTCCTCCGTTGTAACGGCTTCGACCGGGAAGAGCTGGACTTCGTTGCCTACAACAAGGCGACGGCCTCGTGGCAGTCCGATTACATCGGCACCCCCATGTCCGAAGCCGACGCCAAGGCGATTCTGGCAAAATATTCCCGCGTCGATCAGGGAATGCAGCCCATTTCCCAGCTGCTGAACGGATAAATGTTTACGCCGTACCCAAACCCGGGTACGGCGTGAATGTTACTGTTTCCCCGCTTTCAGCAGCTTGCGGAAGAACGTAAAGAAAGTAATGGTCGTCACGGCGGCGGCGAGGATGTCGGACACCGGCTCTGCCAGAAAGACCGCAAAGGCCTTGTCCGCGAAGAAGTTCGGCAGAATGAAGATCAGAGGAATCAGCAGAATCAGCTTCCGCAGACAGGCCATGATGAGACTGATCTTCGCCTGCCCCAGCGCCATAAACGCCAGTTGACAGCTGACCTGAAAGCCCACGGAAAACGTCCCCGCAAGGAAAATCCGAATCGCCCAGGCCGTGTAATCCACAAGCGCCCCGTCGCTGGTAAAGATGCCCGCGAACACTTTGGGGAAGGCCATCACCAGCAGCCAGAACACGGTGGTGTACCCCACGCACACAAGGAACTGGCAGAAAAAGGCTTCCTTCACCCGCTCTAACTTTTTCGCGCCGTAGTTGTAGCTGATCAGCGGCTGGCCGCCCTGGCAGATGCCCTGCAGGGGCATGGTGATCAGCTGGTTGACGGAGGTCAGCACCGTCATGGCGCCCACGGCCACGTCGCCGCCGTACCGGGACAGGGAGGAGGTGAAGCTGACGGAGAGAATGCTCTCCGTGGAGACCATGACGAAGCTGGAAATCCCCAGCGCCAGACAGGGCAGGATAATCTTCCCCTGCAAGAGCATATTCCGGGCTTTCAGCCGCAGAATGGTCTTGCGCCCCGTGAGGAACCGCAGAATCCACACCGCGCTCACCGCCTGACTCAGAACGGTGGCAATGGCCGCCCCGGCCACGCCCATGTCAAAGACGAAAATGAAAATGGGGTCGAGGACAATGTTGATCACCGCGCCGATGACGGTGGTCAGCATACTGGTTCCGGCGAAGCCCTGGGTGGTGATGAAGGGGTTCATGCCCATCACGACCAGCACGAACACGCTGCCAAGGACATAGATTCTTCCGTATTGAACGGCGTAGGGCAGCGTCACGTCACTGCCGCCGAACAGCCGGACAAGCGTTGGCAGTGTCCCGTAGAACACTCCGGTCAGAACCACCGACAGAAGCAGCAGAACGGTAAAGCAGTTGGCAACGATCTTTTCGGCGGTGTCCCTGTCGCCCTTGCCCATGGCGATGGCCGCCCGGGGTGCGCCGCCCGCTCCCGCCAGCATGGCAAAGGCGGTAATGAGCATCAGAATGGGGGTAAACAGCCCCACACCGGTGAGCGCCGCGCCGCCGATCTCCGGAATGTGGCCGATGTAAATTCGGTCGACCACGTTATACAGCAGGTTAATGACCTGCCCGACCACCGCGGGAACCGCCATCTGCACCATCAGTTTTTTGACGCTGCCGGTTCCCATGTCCTGATTTGTTTCTTTTGACATAAAAATCCCCTCGCTTTTATCTTAGGGTCTATCTGAGAACCGTAAACACGCCCAAACAGCGGGTCTTTTCCGCCTGCTGTGCACCATTTTCCCTTGCAATACACAAAGTATTCCCGCGGAAAAATGGCTTCATCAGGCGAAAAATCCCTCGCTGTTGGTCATATTTCCGGTTCTCAGATAGACCCTCGCTCCCGCTCCATGGCGCGGATGTTGTCGCCCATTTTCCGGGTGACGGACAGGATGACCGCGCTTTCCTCCGGAGTGATCCCATCCCGGAGGCGGCGGATGAATTCCTGCTGGACTGCCCGGCCGTCCTCCGCGATTTCTCCCGCCCCGTCGGTCAGCGCCAGATGGACGGCTCTGCGGTCAGACCCGTCCGCCCGACAGGCAACCAGCCCACGATCTTCCAGACTCCGCAGGGAGAGGGAGACATGCCCTTTGGACATGCCCCGCCCCCGGACGATATCCGCCGCCCGGTTCTGCTCCGGGTTGTTGGCCAGAAACAGCAGCACATCCAGCTCGTTGTGGGTCAGGTCCCATTTTTTGCAGACCGGCTCCATCAGGCGGCTGTAGCTTTTCTGCGCCCGAAGCGCCGTTTCAAAAAAAGCAAACTGCATATGCGTGGCTCCCTTGGTTCATTTTTGAACGAACTTACTATAGCACGCGGTTGGTCGGCTGTCAAGAAGAAGTTCAAAAATAAACTAAAATTCCCCTGCCGATGGCAGGGGAATGAAGATATATGGTTATCCAACCGCCACCGGCTGGATGAAGTCCCTGTGGACGTAGCCCCAAGTACCCTCGTACTCCGCCAGAGCAAACGTTCCGCAGAGCGCCAGCACGGTAAATTCATCGTCCTTTGGAATCCGGACGATGACCTCGGCGGCGGTGTCCGGGTGGGTGCGAAGGCTGATAAACTCGTTACACTGGGCATAGTACCGTTCGGCGGTCACCGGCTCGAAAACGTCCTCCACCGGGTAGGATATTTCGTCCTGAAAGTGCCACCATTCGCCGAAATACCCCTCAAATCCGTACTTTTCCATGGTGTTCTGCAACAGCATGGCGTGCTCCGTGGGGACTTCCTCCACGTCGGAATAGTCCCGGTCAGCCTTGCCGGAAAAATCGTCAAAGCCCGTGGGCATTTCCAGCTCGTTCCCTAGACTGTCCACCAGCGTCACGTCCACGGTGTTTCCCCGGCTGTGGGCGCTGAAGCCCCGGTTGGGGTTCGCCACGTAGGTGTCGTCGGGGCAGACCTCCCAGAGCCTGAACTGGGCGCTCACCGGACGGAAGCCGTCCCAGATTTTCAGCGTCAGCCCCTGCCCGGCCAGCTCCGCGCATACGGCCTGAAGCTTTTTCACCGTGCCGTAGCGGAGGAAAACCTCGGTGAATTCATAGATTTGATGGCCGGTAAAATTTCCTGTACCGGCGTAGGGCAGCTCCTGCAGCACGTCGGGGAGGTAGTCCCGCACCAGGACAAAGTCGGCGTCCTCCGGTTCGGGACGCTCGATGCCCGCGGGCGAAGTTCCCGGCTGGGTTTCCGCCGCCGTTGGGACGGTGGTTTCCCGCGTCGGCGCGGTCGCGGCGGCGTCCACCGGGGCATGGCAGCCGGATAATGTCAGGGCAAGCGCCCCTATCAGTATCATGGAGATCATTCCTTTCACACAAATCCCTCCTGCACAGGGTTGCATCAATGCGGCCATTATACCACGGTGTGTCCGGAAAAGCAAAATATAATTACAGCGTTCGGGCGGCTCCAAAGAGCCGCCCGCCGTCGTTATTTCCAGAGATACACCCGGCATTCGTAAGGCTGCAAGCAGCCTTCCAGCGGCTTGGGGTAATTGCACAGAATCAGTTCCCCGTCCTCCGGGCGGAAGCCCTTGGGCGCATGGAAGGGGGTGTTCTTTTTCGCGAAGGAGCAGACCACCAGAATTTTCTGCTGTCCGTCGTCCATGGAATACAGGTAATGCCTGCCGGAGAGCTTGTTATATTCCCGGTACTCGCCGTACCGGACGCAGGAAAGGCTCTTGCGCAGAGCGACAGCCTTGCGGTAGAAGTTCAGCACGGAGTCCGGGTCGGCGTCCTGTTGGGCGACGTTGATGTCTTTATAATTTTGGTTGACATAAAACCACGGCTTTCCGGTGGTGAACCCGGCGTTTTCGCTGTCGTCCCACTGCACCGGCGTGCGGGCGGAGTCCCGGGAGGAACGCCACAGCCGGTGCAGACGCACCTCCTCCGATTGCTTTAGCGCGGTGTGGGCGTAGGTGTAGCGGGTCTGCACGTCCTCGTACATGTCGGCGCGTTCCGGACGCCAGTTGGTCATGCCGATCTCCTGCCCCTGATAGATGAAGGGCGTCCCCTGCTGAAACAGGTACATGGCGGCAAGACATTTGGCGCTCTGCGCCCAGAATTCCTCGCTTCCGTAGCGGGAAACGATTCTGGGATGGTCGTGGTTTTCGATGTAAAGGGAGTTCCAGCCCCGGCCGCGAAGCTTTTCCTGCCATGAGGAAAAGGCTTTTTTCATCCGCCGCAGGCTGAATTTCGTGGGGAGGTAATCGGTGAACAGGCAGTCGGCGGCGACGCACTGGAACTGGATCATCATGTCCAGCTGGCCGTTCTTTTCATCGATATACGTCAGCGCCCGTTTCGGCGTCACCATGGGGGCTTCCGCCAGCGTGAAGCAGTCATAATGATCCAGCACGTCGTGCTTGAATTCATTCAGATATTCGTGGATGTGGGGGCCGTGATTGTAGTGTGGCATCCCCTTGCAGGTCGGCATCAGGTGATCGTCCGGCAGGCCTTCCTTCTTGGAGATGTAGGTGATGACGTCCTCCCGGAAGCCGTCCACCCCCATGTCCAGCCAGAAGCGGAGAATGCCCTTCACTTCCTCCCGCACCTTGGGGTTGTCCATATTCAGGTCGGGCTGCTTCACGGCGAACAGGTGCAGGTAGTATTCCCCCCGAACCTCGTCGAATGTCCAGGCTTTTCCCTCAAAGAAGGAGTCCCAGTTGTTGGGGAGCTTCCCGCCGGGCTTTCCGGGACGCCAGATGTAGTAGTCGGTGTAAGGGTCGATACGCCGGCGGCTTTTCTGGAACCATTCATGCTCGTCGCTGGTGTGGTTCACCACAAGATCCATGACGACCTTCATGTCCCGGGCGTGAGCGCCCTCCAGCACCTTTTTAAACGCCTCCATGCCGCCGAATTCCGGCGCGATGTCCCGGTAATTGGAAATATCGTAGCCGCAGTCCGCCCCGGGGGAGGGGTAGATGGGGGAAAACCAGATGCCGTCGCAGCCCAGACTTTTGATGTAGTCCAGCTTTTCGTACACGCCCCACAGGTCGCCCATGCCGTCACCGTCGCCGTCCTTGAAGGATCGCGGCCAGATCTGGTAAAACACCTTGTCCTTGTACCACCGTTTGCGCTCCATGCAGTTCACTCCTTTTTGGGATTTGTATTCATTATAGCATAGATGCCTTGGTTCGTCACCTGAAAATCTCGTTGACAGGGGCAATTTTGGCGTATAAAATGGAAGAAAAACGAAAGGCGGGTCTGACCATGATTACCGAGGAAAACGGCGTATTCCACATCCGGACGGAAACCTATTCCTACCTGTTCAAAATCGACACCTACGGCCTTGCGGAGCATCTGTATTTCGGCGCGCCGGTGAAGACCCGGGACGCGGACGCACTCAGCTGCCGCCCCGGTCTGGGCTGGGGTGCCAGCATTCTCCTTGATGCAAAGGATACTGCCAGCTGCCCGGACGTCCTGCCGCTGGAATGGAGCGGAAGCGGGCGGGGAGACTACCGGGAATCGCCGCTGGAGCTGGTGGGGGAGCCAGCGGATTTCCGCTACACCGGCTATAAAATCCATGAGGGCGGCGTTTCCATGGCTTGTGGTCTTCCTCAGGCGCACGACGCACGGGAAACGCTGGAGATCACCCTGAGCCAGCCCGGCGCGGAGCTGACCCTGTTCTACACGGCCTTTCCAACGGCAATCGTCCGCCGGACGGTGCTGACGAACACCGGTGATAAGCCCCTTCGGCTGAATAAGCTCATGAGTTCCTGCGTGGATCTGCCCGGGAGCTACACCATGGCGACCTTCAACGGCGGCTGGATCGCGGAAATGCGCCGGTGCGACACCCCTGTGGGCGCGTCGAAGGTGGTCAACGAAAGCCTCACCGGTTCTTCCTCCAACCGCCACAATCCCGGCTTTCTTCTCTATGAGCCGGGCGCGGCCGAAGACGCGGGAACCGTCTACGGCTTCAATCTGATCTATTCCGGCAACCATTACGCCGCCGCCCAGCAGTCCCTTCAGGGGCTGACCCGGGTGATGCAGGGCATCAATGACAGCAATTTTTCCCGGGAGTTGCCGCCGGGGGAATGCTTTGAGACCCCGGAAGCGGTGCTGTGCCACTCAGGTAAGGGCTTCGGCGGGCTGTCCGCCAATATGCACGCCTTCGTCACCGACCATATCATCCCGCCCCATTGGCGCGGCCGTCCCCGGCCGGTTCTGTACAACAGCTGGGAGGGCTGCACCTTTGATTTCAGCCAGCGCCGCCTGCTGAGTCTGGCCAACCGGGCGAAGGCGCTGGGCTGTGAGCTGTTCGTGCTGGACGACGGCTGGTTTGCGGGACGGGACAACGACCGCGCCGGACTGGGAGATTACACTGTGAACCGGAAGAAGCTTCCCGAGGGGCTGGAAGGGCTGTCCCGGCACCTGAAGGACAGGGGGCTTTCCTTCGGACTCTGGTTTGAGCCGGAATCCGTAAATCCCGACTCCGACCTCTACCGCGCGCATCCGGACTGGGCGCTGACGGACGGCTTCCAGCCGGTGCTGGGGCGCAATCAGCTGCTGCTGGACTTGACCAAGCCGGAGGTGCGGGATTATATCGTGGAGAATATCTCCCGGATTCTGGGCAGCGCCGGCATTTCCTACGTCAAGTGGGACATGAACCGTCATTCCGTGGCGTTGGGCGCGAAGGCCCACGATTTTGTTCTGGGCATGTACGATGTACTTCGCCGGATCTTCGCACCCCGGTCGGACGTTCTGCTGGAGGGCTGCTCCTCCGGCGGCAACCGGTTTGACTTGGGAATGCTCTGCTTCTCGCCCCAGATCTGGGCGTCTGATAATACGGACCCCATTGAGCGGCTGACCATTCAGAACGGCATTTCCTATCTCTATCCCCAGTCCACGGTGGGCGCACACGTCTCTGCCGCGCCCCATGCCCAGACGCTGCGAAATACGCCCCTGAACACCCGGGGGAATGTGGCATTTTTTGGATGCCTTGGCTACGAGTTGGATTTGAGGACGCTGCTTCCCGTGGAGATCAAAGAAATTCAGGGGCAGATCGCGTTCTATAAGCGCTACCGCGAAGTCTTTCAATTCGGCACATTCCGCCGCACGGAGCTGGGCTGGCAGGTGTCGGACGGAAAGGTGACGCTGGCGGGGGTGTTCCACCGCCTCGTAAATGCCGCTCCGGGCTACGAGCGGCTTCGCGTGAAGGGTCTGAAACAGGAGACGGACTACCGGGTCACGTCCCTTGCGCAGGCCATCCGGGTGGGGCAGTTCGGGAATCTGCTCAAGCATGTCGCCCCGGTCAACGTAAATCCCAACGGCGCGCTTCTGCGGATTGCCGACCGGCACATTACACTGCCGGGAAAACCGGAAACGCTGACAGCCTCCGGCGCGGCGCTGGCAGCGGGCATTATGCTTTCCCCATTGTTCCGCGGCACCGGCTACGCCCCTGAACAGCGCACACAGGGAGATTTCGGCTCTGACGTGTATTTAATCGAAGAAATCGGCGGCGAATAAAGTCCTTACAACCCGCCCGGGGAGACGTACAAGCATGTCTTCCCGGGCGGAGATGAAAACTTTTTCTTGCATTTTCCCTGAATCTGTACTATACTATAAAAGCACCTGCCGGTGTGTTGGAACTGGTAGACGAGGAGGACTCAAAATCCTTTGGGCTAATCCCCCGTGCGGGTTCGATTCCCGCCACCGGCACCAAAATTGCTTCGATGCGTTATGCTTCGGAGCAATTTTTTTATTGCCCGATAGGCTCTGCCCGAAGAGTTTGAGGGTAGCAAGGCGGAATGGCATTTGCAGACGAGACCTTACTGGAAAAATCCAAATGTGTGTAATACTATTTCCTGATTAAAATCTTTGATTTTAATCAGGAAATAGTATAAGATTGCTGCGTAAAGCCTTCTAACTTTTCCTTGCATAAAACGAATGCTTGTGCTACAATAACAAGAGTCTGTCCGCCGCTCCCGGAACGTGCGTAAGGGAAGCGGCAAGAGAAACCGGGGAAAATCGACCGGTTTCATTGGAGTTTTTATTAGGGCCTATCTGAAAACCGTTAACACGCCCAAACAGCGGGTCTTTTCCGCCTGCTGTGCACCATTTTTCCTTGCAATACACAAAGTATTCCTGCGAAAAAATGGCTTCATCAGGCGGAAAATCCCTCGCCGTTGGTCATATTTCCGGTTTTCAGATAGACCCTAAGAGAGAGGAGAAGGAATTTTCTTGATTTTCGGCAAGCATATCAACGTCTATTACCGCAAGTACGCGCTGGCTCTGCTAACGGGGCTGCTGGCGTTGTTTACCGTGGACTACTTGCAGCTGAAGGTGCCTGAAATTTATCAGTTGGTCATCAATGGACTGAATCAAGGATACATTGTGGAAAACGGCGTACAGGTGCCCTTTGATATGGCGTTCCTGCTGGACAGGATCTGCATGCCCATGGTCGGCATCATCCTTGCCATCGTCTTCGGCCGTTTCCTGTGGCGGGTAACGATCTTCGGCGCGGCTACTAAGGTGGAGACGGACCTGCGGGATAAGATGTTCCGCCACGCAGAAGACCTGAGCCGGGAGTATTATCAGGTGAACAAGGTGGGCAATCTGATGAGCCTGTTCACCAACGATCTGGACACTGTTCAGGAGTGCTACGGCTGGGGCTTCATGCAGTTCTTTGACCCCATCATTCTGTGTTCTCTGGCCATTACCAGAATGTGGCGCATGGATCACCTGCTCACCGTCCTGTCCCTGATCCCCATGGGGCTGCTGTTCGCCAGCGCCGCGGTGGTGGGCAAGAACATGACCCGGAAGTGGGACTACCGGCAGAAGTGCTTCTCCGATCTGTCCGACTTCGCTCAGGAGAGCTTTTCCGGAATTGCCGTCATCAAGGCCTTTGTGAAGGAGGCCAAGGAGCTGATGGCCTTTGAAAAGCTGAACCGGGACAGCGAGGATTCCAACATCGCTTTTACAAAAACCTCCGTACTGATGCGGATTCTGGTGACCACCTTCGTGGAGAGCGTCATCTGCGTGATTCTGGGCTACGGCGGCTATCTGGTCTACAAGGGCCAGTTCAACGCCGGTCAGCTTATGGAGTTCATCGGCTATTTCAACGCCGTGGTCTGGCCCATTATGGCTGTGGCCGATCTGATCGACATGACCTCCCGGGGCAAGGCATCCCTGAAGCGGATCAGTGAGCTGCTGGATGCGCCCAAAAATGTTTTTGACCGCCCCGGCGTTCAGGAGCTGACGGACCCCAGGGGCGAGATTGAATTCCGCGACCTGAGCTTTACCTACCCCGACGGGGATATCCCCGCGTTGGAGCATGTGTCCTTTACCATCCGCCCCGGCGAGAGCATCGGTCTGGTGGGCAAGACCGGCTCCGGCAAGACCACTCTGGTAGACCTGATCCTGCGCACTTACAATGTAAACGACGGGCAGCTGTTCCTTGACGGCAAGGATGTGAACGACCTCTCCATCCGCTCCGTCCGTGACGCCTGCGCCTATGTGCCTCAGGACAACTTCCTGTTCTCGGACACCATTGAGAACAACATCGCCTTCGGCAAGTCCGAAACCGTCTCCGAGGAGATCCGCCGGGCAGCCAAGCTGGCGGATATTGACGGCAATATCTCCGAATTCCAGATGGGCTATCAGACGGTACTGGGCGAACGGGGCGTTACCGTCTCCGGCGGCCAGAAGCAGCGTATCTCCATCGCCCGGGCGCTGATGAAGGATGCGCCCATCCTGATTCTGGACGATTCCGTGTCCGCCGTGGATACCAAAACGGAAAAGGCCATTCTGGACAATCTGCGCGCCACCCGGGCGGGCAAGACCACCATTCTCATTGCCCACCGTATTTCCACCATCGAGCAGATGGACAAGATCCTGTTCATCGAGGACGGCCGTCTTGCGGGCTTTGACACCCATGATAAGCTGTACGCGGAAAACCCCGCCTACCGCAAAATGGTAGACTTGCAGCGGCTGGAGGAAGAAGGAGGTGCGGTCAATGCGTGAGTATCTTCCCCTTCTGATCGTCTGCGCCGTCATCGGTGTGTTTACGATCCTGTTCCTTGCGGCCTATGCTGTGCTGAAGCGAAAAACCAAAGAGGAGACCAGCGAACGGCATATGTCCGACAGCGAGATCATCAAAAGACTGCTGGGCTATGCCAGACCCTATAAAAAGGATTTCGTTCTGGTGTTCCTCATTATGCTGGTGTCCATCGCCTATGATGTGGTGTCCCCCCTGCTGGTGGCAGACATTCAGGGCACCATCAAGCAGAGCTTTGAGCTTTCCCGGCTCTATTCGCTGGTTGCCGTGTACGCGGGCATTCTGGCGGTGTCCATGGTCTGCACCTATTTTCAGGCCATGATCCTGCAGAAGACCGGCCAGAAAATTCTGTCCCAGATCCGTCTGGACACCTTTACCCACATTGAGCAGCTGTCCCACGCCCAGCTGAACCAGATTCCCGTGGGCAAGCTGGTGACGAGAGTCACCAACGACCCCAACTCCATCAGCTACCTGTTCACCAACATTCTGGTGACGCTGGCGAAGAACTCTCTGGTGATCATCGGTGTGCTGGCGGCCATGCTGATCCTGAATTACGCCCTGACGCTGATGGTGCTGTGCTTTGTGCCGTTCCTGGTGATCTTTACCATCATCTTCCAGAAGTTCTCCCGCCATGTCCACCGCACGGTCAACAACGCCCGGACGGATGTGAACACCTACCTGTCCGAAAACCTATCCGGTATGAAGGTCACCCAGATATTCAACCAGGAGCAGCGGAAAATGGACGAATTTCTGGCTCGCAGTAAGCGCCTTGAGAAGACCAAGATGAACCGGATGTTCGTCTTCGGCATCTTCCGGCCCATGGTATACATGCTGTTCGTCACATCCAACCTGTTCCTCTTCTATATCGGCTGCAAGGGTTATATCAAGGACACGACCTTTCTGGGGCAAACCATTACCAGCGAGACGGTGGTCGCTTTCTATATGTATATCTCCCGGTTCTTCAACCCCATTCAGGCGCTGGCCGAGCAGTTTGATATGCTGGAGCAGTCCTTCGCCGCGGCGGAGAAGATCTTCACCATTCTGGATATGGTTCCCGAGGTGGTGGACGAGCCGGACGCCATCGAGCTGAAGGAAATGAAGGGCGAGATCGAGTTCAGGGACGTGTGGTTTGCCTATAATCCCGGCGAGTGGGTGCTGAAGGGCGTTTCCTTCCATGTGTATCCCAAGCAGACCGTGGCCTTTGTTGGGGCTACCGGTTCCGGAAAGTCCACCATCCTGAGCCTGATCTGCCGGAACTATGATATCCAGAAGGGGCAAATTCTGATCGATGGCATTGATATCCGGCACATTAAGATCGCCTCTCTGCGCAGCCACTTCGGCCAGATGCTTCAGGATGTGTTCCTGTTCGCGGGGGACATCCGCAGCAACATCGTCCTGCGCTCCGACAACGTGACGGATGAAGACGTCTGGCAGGCCTGCCGGTATGTCAACGCCGACGGCTTCATCAGGAAGCTGGATGGCGGTCTGGACGAGGCCGTCCGGGAGCAGGGCAACAACTTCTCCGCGGGTCAGCGGCAGCTGCTGAGCTTCGCCCGGACCATTCTGCACAAGCCCTCCGTCATGATCCTGGACGAAGCCACCGCCAACATCGACACGGAGACGGAGGTACTCATTCAGGACTCTCTGGAGAAGATGAAGAACATCGGCACCATGCTGATCGTAGCCCATCGCCTGAGCACCATCCAGCATGCGGACAACATTATTCTGCTGTCCCACGGCGAGATCATGGAGCAGGGCACCCATCAGGAGCTTCTCCACCTGAAGGGACGCTACTACCAGCTCTATACCCTCCAGTTCCGCAAGCAGCAGCTTCAGGAGAGCTGACGGGCAAATCGGGTAAAAAGACATAAGCCCGGGCACGAGCGATACGACCGCTCTGTGTCCGGGCTTGCATTTTGGAACTGCCTCAATACGTCAATGTTCGCGGTCTGTGTCCGTCAATTCAGCCGTCAGGCGATGCCTTCCTGATTAAAATAAAGATTTTAATCAGGAAATAGTATCAGGTTTCCGGAAACAGCGCTTTCTGTTATCCTTGCCATTCGCTCTGCGGGTAACAGTCCGGAAGCAGCACATCTACGGTGTGACCTGCCCACAGGCGCTTGACAGCGATATCAGCCGCAGGCTACTTCCTGATTCAATGGAAGCTCCAGCAGTTCAGGGTGTGTGAGCAGATGCTGTATGATCTTGAGCGAACGGGCAAAGTAGAAGCCGTCCGCAATGCGTTCGTCCAGTGTGAAACCGATATCCACCACATCCCGCACCTCGCGGCTGCCGTCCCCGGCGATCTTCTCACTCTTGCGGATGGTGCCGATGGCCGCCATAATGGAGCTTGAGCCGTAATTGTTGAGATGATGGTAGACGCTCGGGCATTTGATGCTGCCAAGATTGGTGAGGAAGACGGTGGCAAAGTTCGGGTCATCCTGCCGCAGGAAGTCGGGCACCTTGCCAAAGAAGTCCAGTGTCTTGATGATCCAGATGACAAATGCCAGAACCGGACGCGGCAGCTTTTTGAGCACGTCCATCGCGCCATTCACACCGTCGTTCTTTTCCGTGCGGGCCTTGTGAACCTTGCCGACGACCCGGTGCGTCACCTCGGTGAGCGTCCAGTCTTCCGGCGCGGAGATGACCACGAGGGACTCCTCGCTGTGATCCTCGAAGCGTTTCTTGGCTACGAAGCCAAGGGTAATTTCGTCGCGCTGGTAAAAACGCCGGCCGGAGATGAAGCTGTTGAGCTGCGGGCGAAGATATATCGTTTTTGCGACAGCCATAAGAATGCAGTGAAAAAGCGTGGCACGGTATTCTTCCTCGCCCTCGTTCTTCCGTGCGATGTAGCGAAGCGCCTCTGTTACGTCGAATTCCATATTGACGTAGACCTCGGCATCCGTGCGGTGGTTCATCAGATGCGGCAGAATGACATGGAGCGAATCCATATCGCGGATCCAGCGGGCGTCTTTCCGGTCGCCCCAGCGTTTCTTTGCCGTGTTGCTCATAGTGTGTCCTCTTTTCTTTCTTTTTTCGGGCCGAAGCCCTTGAAGATGTCCTGCGCACCCTCATACGCAGAAATCTTCGGATAACCTATGCAATCATTACTTCCTTAAGTAATGGAAAGCCCCATGCCGGTTTTGCATCTTAGTTCCCGCCTTTCGGGCGGTGCGCTTTTTCAACCTCTTCCTTCAGCGCGGCAGCAGATTTTGTTCCATAATCCCCCTTCTCTGAAAAGTTCCGAAATTATAATCCATGATACTACGATTTTGGAAAGGATGCAAGAGGTTTCCTCGCGCATTCCGGAAAATGGAAAATGCGGTATATGGAGAGCAGGTGCCGATAAAAACACATGGCCTTTCCTTTTCTCGAAAAAATGGTATCATAGATGTGACTTTCCTGACAGAAAACCCTACTACTAAGGTGAGGAACAAAAGAAAGGAAGCGACCTAAAGTGGAAGATGCGGAAATCGTGGAATTGTTCTGGGCACGAAACGAGGATGCCATAAAAGAAACGGATGCCGTTTATGGCAGGAGACTGAACGCTTTGGCGAAAAACATCTTACAGAGCCGTGAAGACGCGGAGGAAAGCGTGAATGATACGTACATGGAGACATGGAAGGCGATTCCTCCCCAGCGGCCCAGATATTTCTTCGCTTTTCTTGCTGCCATCTGCCGCCATCTGTCCCTGACGAGACTGGACTGGAACATGGCGGCAAAGCGAAAGGCGGAGGTCGTCTCGCTGACGGAAGATATGGAGCAGTGCATTCCGGACGCCAGTCACGAGCGTACCATGCGGGGAAAAGAGCTGGGGCGTATTCTGGATGCGTTTCTGGAAAGCCTTCCTAAGGACAGCCGGGTGATTTTTCTGCGGCGGTATTGGTATGTGGATACCATCGCGGAAATTGCCCGGCAATACGGCATGACGGAAAGCAAGGTAAAAATGCAGCTCAGTAGAACCAAAGAAAAGCTGCGCATCTATCTGGAAAAGGAGGGAATCCGCGTATGAACGGCAAAGAATTGCTGCTTGGATTGTCTTATATCAGCCCAAAGTACATCGAGGAAGCGAAAAATTACAGTGCCAGTCAGAAGCGCATTCGTTTTCGCAAACCCCTGCTGATCGCCGCCGTGATTGCCCTGACGCTGCTGCTGGTGGGGTGCGCGGTGGCGGCCTATGCCCGGATTCACATGAAGCTCGTGCAGCACAATGTGCCAACGACTGTTCAAACGGATGAAGATGTGCCGGACACAACGCCTGCCAGAAGTGTGATCGCAAGCTGCTATCCCCAGCAGCTGCCGGAGGGCTACCGTCTGGCAGAGGGTTCGCCCCTGAATCACACCACCCGGAATCTTTGCTACCGCAATGACGCGGGGGAGATGATCTCCTTCACCATTTCCACCAGCCAGGCCATTGAAGGTGTGCTGGCACCGCCGAGGGAGGAAACCAGCTTCACGGTGTCCGGCTGGGATGCCGTTTTGCAGACTTCAGAAAAGGGCGCGCAGACACTGTCGTGGCACAACGAGGCCGATGGCTACTATGCCGGCCTGTTTACGCAGGATATGGCAGTCGATTTGAAGGCTGTGGCGGAAAGCGTGGATTTTGGCGAAGAACTGCCCATGTCCTTCCTGTGCAGACAGGGGGAAATCTGGAATATATGGTATCCCCGGCAGATTCCAGAGGGCTACGCCTGTACGGATGTAGCGCCCTGCGGCAATGGCGGACAGGAGATCCGCTACACCTGTGATGCAAGCGGCAGCGTGATTTCCTATCATGTGTCCCTGACCACGGATCTCAGCGCGATTTCCGACCCGCCCCGGGACTCCTGCGTCTGGGAAGAGCTGACCGTGGCGGGGCAGCCTGCCAGAATGATGACCACCAGCTCCGGTCTGCGTCTGCTGTTCTGGAAAAATGAGCAGGAGGGCTTCAACGCCATGCTCTCCGTGGAGGACGATGCCGTGGATATCCTCGCCATGGCGGAAAGCGCGGCTCCCGGCGAGCCGCTGGAAGTGACTTCCAACTATCTGGGGCCGGATTACACCATCGAGCTGGAGCAGGACGCTTCTTCTTATGTAGGCTGGGAGCCTGTGTATCCCCAGAGCGTGCCGGAGGGATATGAGATTACCTTTGTCGCTGAACCGGCCTACGGCGAGCAGTCCATCGACTACGAAAACGATGCGGGGGATACCTTGACATATACCCTCTACTTTCGCCTGAGCCAGTGGGGCAGGCAGTTTGACGGCATGGGTCAGCCGGAGCAGGTCAAAATCAATGGAAATGTGGGCTACAAAAGTCCCGGCGAGCTGGTCTGGACGGACGCGGCCAGGGGCTTTGGATTCTCCCTGCGCGCCAGCGGGGACGTCGATCTGATCGCGGTCGCCGAAAGCGTGGGCATCGGCCCGGAACTGAAGCCGACCCGCTGGGACGATATCCGGAAAGCGCTGGAACAGCTGGGGAATTATCAGATCACCGCACTGCCTGACGGCATGGTGGAGGATGGGCTGACAGGTGCGCCGCTGGAAAACGCCGACGACTGGTATTCCTACGTCCGCCGCTGGTACTTCGACCCGAAGACCAATCGGGACATTTATCTGGAATATGAAAGCTATGTTACGGACTGCACCGATATGGAAGATGTGCTTCAAATGCTTATCGGCACCGGAGGAAACCCGGTAACCGTCCAAGGCTGCACGGGAGCGGCATTACAGAATGGCGAAAGCGCCGCAGTAGTATGGCTGATCGGTACCCCTGAGAAAGGAATCTCGTTCCGGTTGTCCAGCAGCAGTTTCACCGCAGAGGCGCTTCTGCCGATTGCGGAAAGTGTGCAGCTGCAATAGCGATTCCCCAAACCGCATTCACCGGGGCTTAAGACATAGTCTCAGCATCCCCCATCCATTCCGCGGGAAGCGGAATGGATGGGGCTGTTTGTCTACGTGAGACTGCTTTTTTTCACAGCATATGCGCCGGAAAAAGTCGATGTCGGCGTTTTTTGGACCTCGTTTCTGGAAAAATTTTTCCGATTCGACGAGAAAAACAGTTGCGCTTATCCCAGCTGTATGTTATACTGGTGGTGCATATACCATCCCGGAATGGCGCTGACCACTCGTTCCCGCGGAGTACGGGAAACGCACAGAACTGAAAGGAACGGAACAGCTATGAAGAAACGACTGCTCAGCATCCTGCTCGTGTTTGTCATGGTGCTCTCCACGCTGCCCATCCCGGCCTTTGCCGAGGACGGCGGGGAAGCAGCCCCCACATGCATCTGCGAAACGGCCTGCAGGTCGGAAGACATGAACGAAGACTGCCCAGTGTGCGGCGCGGAAGGTGCGCACCTGCATGACTGCGCCAAGTACGTCGAGGGCGCGGAGAATCCGGCGGAGACCACCACTCCCACCGCCGAACCGGTGAATGTCGGGGAAAGCGAAGCCACCACTGCGCCCGTCGTTCCCGAGACTGAAAAGGACGAGACTCAGCCGGAGAGCGAAAATGATGCCGAAAGCATTGAGGGCGGCGAAGAGACTCTTCCCGAAGATGCGCCGGATACGCTCGCGTTGGACGCGGAAAATCTCATCAGCGTGCAAAGCGGCGAAACCATGTCGGACGAATTGTATGATTCGCTGTCCTATGCCACATTCACGCTGTCCGCAAGCGAGTACCAGTGCGGCGAGGCGGGGCATACCGGCTCCATAACGGATATATGCCTGAACAGCGTTGACCTGTCGGACTGGGATGCAAACCGGAAAATCAAGGTGAATTTTGATATTTCCTTCCAATGTGATACGCCGGGCTGCCCGCGCGGGAAGGAGATGAACCGGTATAACAAGACAAGAACCTTTACCGACTCGGATTCCTGCCACACGCCGGTCTCCGCCACTGCCAATTACAGGAAGGCATGCAGCAGCAATAACAATGATCTAATCGTGCTGACCCTGACCTCCAACAAGAGCATCGCCTACAAGGAATACTTTCCGAAAAAGGAAGCCACCTGCACCGAGGCGGGCTATGAATCCTACTGGATGTGCGGCAGCGATGCGGACAGCAACAAGTGCCGGAAGATATTCTCGGATGAGGACTGCACAAAGGAGCTTGCCGCGCCCATCGCGATTCCCGCGAAGGGACACTATTTCCCTGCAAGTGCCTATCACGCGGAACTGCCTGGCACCTGTACCGATATCGGTCATGTGGAATACTGGCATTGCGGCCAGTGCTACAAGTATTTTACCGATAACACCGGCACAACGGGGATCTCGAACATAATGCTCCCCAAGGATAAGGATAACCATGCCCAGGCGCCGCAATATATCGCTGACGACGTACATCATACGGCAAAATACAATTGCTGCAACACGACGCTCCCCATGGAAGCACACAGCTTTGACTATGGCGTGTGTGACGTATGCGGCTACGTAGCCACTTTCCTGGTACAGAGCGGCAGGGAGACTGCGTACTTTGGCTCGTACAACGATGCAATGGCCGCGCTAGCGCGGGAAGGCGCGACGTTTCTAATGGTGCTGAGAGACTATGACGGTACGATCGATATCAATGTAGACGGGAAACGTACCGTCCTGATCGGCGACGCCAGAACAAATGTCCGCGTGAGTGGCATCAACATAAACGGCGGAAGCGTTACCATATCGAATTACGGAACGGTTGGCTCTCTTACGAACAATGCCGTCACGATCCTCGGCAAAGGCGGCGGCAGATATGACGCGATCCGGAATAACATGGGCGACGTCGGGGCGCTTCTCGGCAGTTGCATTGTGTATAAAACAGAGGACGGCGTGTTCCTGCGTTCCAAAGATGAAGCTTGCAAGGCCGACAGCATTCAGAATGTCCGTGTCATTGGCGCTCCGATTTCGTACATCGAGATCACCGGCGCGGGCAAAGGCACCGGTGAAGAGTATGACGTCAGGTATGCCCATACGGTAAAAGCGGGAGAAACGGTGACGTTCCGATCGGATGTGTACCAGATCAGCGGTGCTACCGCCGCTGGTGCTGTCATCACATCCTGGGACTGCGGAACCATACCCGCGGAAAATGTCGATGTGCAGACATCCAATGGGAGCTGGAGATCGACGCTTACTCTGACGAACATTACACCTGGCGTATATCCTCTGGTCTGCGCGGTGAATTCTGACAACAACGGCGAAATCTATTCCGTTCGCGCAACCGTCACACTCGCCGTGGAGGCGGGCGAGACAGAGTATACCCTCACCTTCGACGCCAACGGCGGCACCGGCGCTCCGGCTGCCATGACTGGCGGAACAAACAGGTTTGTGATTCCCGACATCATCCTGACATGTGAAAATGCCCACTTCGGCGGCTGGGCGCTCACTGCCGGAGCCGACAGCCCGCAGTACCAGCCCGGCGATACTGTCACCATCGACGGTGGGATGAAAATGACCCTCTACGCCTGCTGGAGGGCGCACGGCGACGGTAACGGCGACGGCTTCTGCGACGGCGGCGAGGAATGCCTCCACGGAAAGGACGCCGATGGCTACTGCACCGTAAGCGGCTGCACCCACAACGCGGACGGACACGACTGCTGCCCGAAGCGCGGGCCTTCGGAAACCGTCATCACGACCTTGCCAACCCTGCCCGCCGAAACATATGTCGGCACCCAGTTTCTGGATGAAGCGCTCGAGGGCGGAGTGGCGCAGGTTAAGGGAACGGATACCGTCGTCCCCGGTAAGTTTGCATTCGAGGGAGAGTATGGCGGGAGCGTAAGTTTTGTGGGGGAAAACCGCCTGCATGTTATCTTCACTCCCGATGACACGGAAGCATATACAACAGCGAAATGTGAAGTGATTGTGACCGGCATTCGGTATACGATCACGGAGGTTCTTACGAAGTTTGCCGTCACGGACAAACCGCTGGGCACGCCCCTTGCGGAGCTGGGAATCCCTACGGAGGGCGTCACGGTAAAAACCGACTCCGGCGCAATGTTCGCCCCTATTCCGGTCATTTGGGACACATCTGCCTATGATCCCAATTCTCTGGAACCCCAGACTATCTACGGAACGCTGGATGTTGCCAACAGCTATTTTCATGATAAAATCGTTACGGAAACCGATGTAAAAGCGACCATTGAGGTATCTCTTATGGATATTCGGGTCTTCCAGACTACCATTGTCACACCGCCTACGGTTGAAGGAACCTTCTATGCGCTGGATCGTTACGAGACGCTGACAAACGGTCTCAAGGGCGGAAAGGCGATGGCAAACGGTCAGGAGATCGAAGGCACGTTCGAGTTTGATGAGGACGAATTGCTGTACGGAGACACCGCCTACCCCGGCATCGGGCTGAAATACGGCCAGCTTACGCGCACGGTCGTTTTCAAGCCGACAAACTCCAGGAACTACACAACTGCAGCCTGCACGGTAACCGTGAACGTTCTCCCGCTCACGATCGTCAGAATCAATCCCAATTTCGAGGACATCACCGACAAGCCCATTGGTACGGCGTTTGAACAACTTGGATTGGCGGAAGCGGGTTCGATGGACGTGATGCGCGGTGACCCCCAAAAAACGACGATCATGAGCGACACGGTGGTCTGGGATAAAAACCAGTATGACCCGAATACGCCATATGAGCAGCGCATTACGGGCAGATTGGTGCTGTCCACATGGAAGGATTATATTGCGCCCCCCGAAGGGGCGTCCACCGTCAGTGTCAAGGTGAAGCTGAAGTACGACCCGGTTGTACCTGTGATTGTGACCGCGCCGACGTTCCGCTGGACAAAGGGAGACTTCCGGCTTGGCGACAATCAGATTTTTGTCAGCGAAACCTTCCAGATCGGAACGGAAACGCCCCCGGAGGAAGCTGACGAGATCGGTGCGCTTATTGGCGGTGAGGCGCGGGTTGGCGGCAAGAAGATCGACGGCACATTCTCTTTCAAGGCCGGTACGCCTAAGTGGTTTAGCGCAGCGGGAACAAACAACGTGACTGCGGTCTTCACGCCGAGTAATACCGTTCTTTATGCGCCTGCCGAATGTACTATCCCGATTGAAGTGGTCAAACGCACCCTCCTGAGCATCGAACCCTCGACGGATATCACGAACAAAGAGGTCGGCACGGAGTTTGATGCGCTCTGGCTGCCTTCATTCGTGAACTGCCGGACAGAGGACGGGTCGTTCTACTCAGGCATTGGCGTAATGTGGGATAAGACGTCGTATGACCTGAATTCTACTGCTGAGCAGGCCATTACCGGCACGCTCAATCTCGGCGATATTCCGACTATTCAGCAGCCCGTCCCGGAGTTAAAGGCCACGGTCAAGGTCAGGCTTATTCCCCACGACTGGAGCGACTGGACGCCCGACAGCAACGGTACCCACAGCCGCGTCTGCGCCAGAAACAGCAGTCATAAAGAAACCGTCAGCTGCTCCGGCGGTACGGCGACCTGTCAGGCAAAGGCAGTCTGCTCTGTCTGCGGTCAGGCATACGGCCAGTTTGCCGCGCATGACTTTACGGCAGAAGTGGTTGAAGAAAAATACCTGAAATCCGCCGCAACCTGCACGGAGAAGGCAGTTTACTACAAGTCCTGCACCGTCTGCGGCGAAAAGGGAACGGAAACCTTCGAGGTTGGCAATATTCTCGGCCACGACTGGGGCGAATGGCAGTCCAACGGCAACGGCACCCACACCCGCGTCTGCAAGCGCAACGCAACCCATAAGGAAACCGTCAGCTGTTCCGGCGGCACGGCGACCTGTCAGGCAAAGGCGGTCTGCTCTGTTTGCGGTCAGGAGTATGGTCAGCTTGCCGCGCACGACTTTACGGCGGAAGTGGCGGAGGAACAGTACCTGAAATCCGCCGCGACCTGCACGGAAAAGGCGACTTACTACAAGTCCTGCACAGTCTGCGGCGAAAAGGGAACGGAAACCTTTGAGGTCGGCAATATTCTCGGCCACGACTGGGGCGAATGGCAGTCCAACGGAAACGATACCCATAGCCGCATCTGCACCAGAAACAGCGGCCATAAGGAGACCGTCAACTGTTCCGGTGGTACGGCGACCTGTCAGGCAAAGGCAGTCTGCGCTGTGTGCAGGCACGAATACGGCCAGCTTGGCACACACAGCTTCACGGCGGAAACCGTGGAGGAACAGTACCTGAAATCCGCCGCGACCTGCACAGAAAAGGCAGTCTATTACAGGTCCTGCGCCACCTGCGGCCTGAGCGCCAAGGACACCGCCGAGGAAGCGGTCTTTGAAACCAGGGCGCTCGGCCATGACTGGGGCAAGTGGCAGTCCAATGGCGACGGCACCCACACCCATGTCTGCACCAGAGACGATACCCACAAGGAGACGGTCAGCTGCTCCGGCGGCACCGCGACCTGCGTGGAGCAGGCGACCTGTAAGGACTGCGGCGGGAAGTACGGCGAAAAGGATGCCGCGAACCACACCGGTGCGAAGAAATGGACGACCACAAAGACCACCCACGAACAGAAATGGTCCTGCTGCGGCGAGATCACCGTCGCCAAAGAAGCCCATACCTTCGGCAAATGGGTCGTCACCGAAAAGGCAACATCCAGAAAAGACGGGGAAAAGACCCGCACCTGTGAAGTCTGCGATTACGTCGAGACGGCGAAGATCCCTGCCACCGGCACTTCGCCGAAGACCGGCGACGACAGCCACATCGGCATGTGGGCCGGCATTCTCTGCGTATCCCTCGCCGGTATCGTGGCGCTGGTGGTATGGTATAAACGGAAGAACAGGAAGTAAACCAAGCCATATTGCAGTCATAACCACCGGCCAGCGGTTATGACTGGGTATTGGAATCTTCGTCCGCCTTCAGGTTTTTCCGAACGCTGTCCTCAAAATCGGCTGGTTGTTCCAGGCAGAAAAATCCGGACTTATTCCCGAGTGGGGAGTAAGTTCGGGTTTTTCGCTTCATCCAGGAAGTGCCGCACAGAAGAGATTGCCATGTGCAGCCGGATGTAGTATGCTGTCAGAAAGAAAAATCTTCCATTCCGCGTTTTTCTGCGTGTATAGGGGTGAAGCTACTAAAAAAGGAGGCGGCGACATGGATGACAATGAAATTCTCGATTTGTATTTCGCCCGGTCGGAACAGGCGATCGTTCAGACTGACCAGAAATACGGATTTTATTGTTACAGTATTGCCAAACGTATTTTATCCGACCCCCTGGACGCTGAGGAAAGCGTCAACGATACCTATTACTCCGCCTGGAAGCTGATCCCGCCCCGCAGACCCCAGCGGTTTTCCACCTTCCTGGGAAAGATCACCCGGAATCTTGCCATCGACCGCTGGCGGAAGAATACCGCCGAAAAGCGGGGGAAGGGGGAGACGCAGGTGCTGCTGGACGAGCTGGCGGAGTGCGTCGCCGGAAGCGAAAGCCCGGAGACGGAGCTGCTTCGCAAGGAGCTGACCGCCTCACTGAACCGCTTTCTGCGGAAGCTCCCGGAAAAAGACCGCACCGTCTTTCTGCTCCGGTACTACTATGCCGGCACGAAGGAAGACATTGCCCGGAAGACGGGGCTGTCCTCCAATCAAGTGAAGTACATCCTGCAAAAGGTAAGAAAACAGTTGGCCGACACTCTTAAAAAGGAGGGTTTACAATGACAGCTTATCAGCTTTTCAGAGGACTGACCGGCGTGGACGGGGAGCTGCTGGCGGCGGCAGAGCTGGTGGATTCCCGGAAGGAATCCGCCACAAAGAAACTGCCCGCGAGAAAAATCTGGCTTGTTGCAGCGGTCATTGCGCTGGCGCTGCTTTTGGTAGGGTGTGCGGTGGCCTATGCCTTGACTGTTTTCGGCAGTCCCGCGGAGATGATCGCCGGTCTGTACGGAGGGGCTGACAGCGCCGCCCCCTTCGAAGATTCCGACCCGGATCGGCCGAACGCCGCTTGGACTGTTCCGGGGTATGAAAAATCTCCCGTGGAGGAAACCGTTGCTCAGGAGCTTCAAAAGTGGGTTTCCCCCGTAGGAAAAAGTATTTCTACGGATGGATACACTCTGACGGTCGATGCCTATGTCTACGACAGCACCACTCAGTGCGGGTTTATCACCATGCTTCTGACCCACGACGCGCCGATAGAGCTGTCCCCAGGCCGGAACGGTTTGCTGGGCAGTGTTCCCGTAAACATCAATCAGTACGGCTATGCCTATCTGATACCCGAAAAGACGACGGACACCCAGCTGGCGTTTACCTACTATTTCCGGGCGGATATGCAAAATGGGACGAATCTGCTGGTATCCTTCCCGGACTTTGAGGCGGAAGCCAAATGGGAGGAATACGAGAAAAACCGTTCCGCCGAAGTAGAGGCCATTCGCGAGCGGCTGAAGCAGGAGCTTACCCCGCAGGAAGCCGCTGAGAAAATGGAAGCGCTGGGTTACGGGAGCGGCGGCTATACCGGAAGATACGACGACTACTATTTTCTGGCCGCGCATGAATATGATGCTGCCCACAGCGCAGACCAGCTCAGCGAGGAAGAGATAGAACGTCAGGCGCTGGAGAAAAATTTACGAGAAGAACTGACGCCGGAGGAAGCGGTGGAACAGCTTCGTTCCCTCTGGGGAGACGAACTGGTAGACGAGATTTTCGCCGGCCAGACGGAGGAGATGACCGCCTTCGCATACCTCACACTGTCGGAAAGAGCCTACGAGCAAGCCCACATGGACGAAATGGTGTGCGTTTCCCTCCCGGACGGCGGCAGTCTGCCCCATCGGACCTTTGGTCAGGGGGATGTTTATGTAAACTCCCTGTGCGTTCGCATCCGGTCTTCCCGTTACGCGGAGCCGGGCAGCGATATCCAGACCCTCATCTTCCACATGACGGACGGCACCGACTTTGTCGTTGTGGACAGCCTGACAGACAACACCCTGTTCAAGCGGGTCATTGAACACGGTGATTTTCTCGACATGTTCAACAGTGCGATCAACATCGATAAAATACAGTCCGTGGAGGTCGTTGGCAAGCTGTCCGGTGCAACGCTGGAAGCCGATGCGGATTGAGTAACAGCGCCCCGTTTCCCCACAAGCCGGGAAACGGGGCGCATTTTGCTGTTGACGTCCGGGATGTAGCGCGGCATAATAGTTGTACATACAACGATGTATCTACAACGAGTCAGGAGGCTGCCATGGACATTACGGAACGGAAAATCACCAAAATAGCCCGGGAGGCGGAAAAGCTGGTTCTGCGCACCATGCGGGAAACCGGCGTCGGCACGGCGGAGATCGACCTGATCCACGCCCTGCGCCACAATCCCGGCTGCACCCAGGCGGCGCTGGCGGAGCTGTTGCACGCGGACAAAGCCGCCATCGCCCGCAGAACAAAAAATCTGGAAGCGAAGGGCTACCTCGTCCGCCGGGACGCCCCCAACGACCGGCGCAGTCAGCTGCTGTACCCCACGGAAAAGGCGGAGAGCCTGAAATCCTCCAAAGCGGAGATCGAAGCGGCCTTTTATGAGTATCTGGCGGACACGCTGACGAAAGAGGAAGCCGCCGCCTTTGCCGCCGCGCTGAACAAGCTCTACGCGGCATCCAAGGCGGAAAGCCGGGCGGGCTTCCCGCACTTTATTCAGGCGGCAAAGGGGGAAAACCGGGGGTGAAACGTGAAAAAGCCTTCCGCCCGGACAGGATCGGTTCGTATTTCCGCGTCGAATGGCTGCCGCTGGCGCTGGTGACCCTTTCCGGCCTGATCTACAACATCGGTCTTCTTGCCACGCCATGGTTTGAAGGGCGGCTGGCGCAGTGCCTTGCGGACATTCTGGGCGGAAATGCCACCGCCGGGAAAATGGCGGTTCTGGTGCTTGCCTATATTCTCGTCATGCTGGGGGTGCAGGCCGCGCGGTTTATCAAGCGGTTCTATGTCCGCCGCTTCGCCAACAACATCAACCGCCGGATGAAGGGCATCCTGTACGCCAATCTGGTGCGCAGAAGCCGGGCGTCGCTGGAGCAGGAGGGCGCGGGCGAGCTGATGACCAAGGCCATCTCCGACGTGGACGACTGCGTGGAGGGAATGCGGAAATTCACCACTGAGGTCTTCGACACCTTCGTGGCGCTGGTGGGCTACGCCGTCATGCTTCTGGTGTACGACTGGCGTCTGGCGATCCTGAGTTTGCTGTTTACGCCGGTGTCCTACGTCTGCGCGGCGTGGATGAAGCGGAACGTCCAGCGTTCGGGCGCCGCCTACAAAAAAGCGGCGGGCGCACTCAGCACGGCCACGCTGGATCGGGCGCAGAACGCCGTGACCTACCGCATTTACGGCTGTGAAAGCACCCGGGAGGGGCAGTACGAGCATACGCTGGACACCTACGAGAAGACCGCCGTCCGCAGCAACGTGTGGCAGTCGGCCCTGCCGCCGCTGTATCTGGCCGTGTCGGAGGCGGGGGTGCTGTTCATTCTGTGGTTCGGGGCGAAAAACGTCCTCGGTTCCGGGTGGCGCGCATGGGATATTGCGGCGTTCACTACGTTTCTTTCCTGCTTTACCAAGCTGACGGTGAAATCCTCCAAGGTGGCGAAGCTGTTCAACTCGGTGCAGAAGGCGGAGATCTCATGGAAGCGCATTCAGCCGCTGATGAAGTCCCCGGAGACGCTGGAGCCTCTCGCCGTTCCGGCGGCGGTGGACGTGACCCTTGAGAATCTTTCCTTTGCCTACGGCGACCAGCCGGTTTTCTCCGGGCTGAGCCTGACGGCCCATCCGGGGGATATCATCGGCGTTACCGGGCCGGTGGCCTGCGGCAAGTCCACCTTCGGGCGGGTGTTCCTCTGCGAAGCGCCCTACGGCGGCTCGGCGAAATTCGGGAAGACCGAGTTTTCCGCCCTCACCCCCCGCCAGATCGCGGCGACCGTGGGATATTTGGGGCACGACCCGGAGCTGAGTGCCGACACCATCCAGAATAACGTCCTCTGCGGAAGCAATCAGGACGCGAAGCCGTATCTTGCCGCGGCGGCGCTGGATCATGAAGTGCTTGCCATGGAAGCGGGGCTGGATACCGTCATCGGCAGCAGCGGCACGCGGCTTTCCGGCGGTCAGGCGCAGCGGCTGGCGCTGGCAAGAACCCTTGCCCACCCAAGACCGGTTCTGGTTCTGGACGACCCCTTCTCCGCGCTGGACAGAAATACCGAGGACACCGTGTTTGCAAATTTGCAGGAATACGCAAAGGATAAGGTTGTGTTCCTGATCTCTCACCGCCTGTATCACTTCCCGCAGATGCGCAGCGTAATCTTTATGGAGGACGGCAAGGCCACCGTCGGCACTCACGGGGAGCTGATGGCGTCCGTCCCGGTGTACCGGCAGCTCTATGAAAGCCAGGCAGGAGGGCAGGCTCATGAATAAAAACGGTGTGTTTGCCGCCATACGGACGGCGGCAGCGACCCACCATCTTCTCACGGTGGGGACGGTTCTCTGCGTGGCGGCGTCGGTGGGTGCGTCCCTGCTCCCACCGCTGCTGCTGGCACGGGTGGTCGATCGCCTGACCGTGGGCAGCGGACTGACGTTTCTCGCGGTACAGGGCTACTTTTGCAGTCTTGCGCTAGAGGGACTGCTTTCTTCCGCGCAGGAAAGCCTGCTCGTGCTGTTCGGCCAGAAAATGACCCACGCCCTGCGCTCGGAAATGTCCCGGAAGCTGACCCGGCTGCCTGCAAGCACCCTTGCTGACCAGAATCCCGGCGAGGTCGCCGCCCGGTTTTCCGGGGATGTGGATACGGTGGAGGCGCTGTTTACCTCCGGCATCATCAGCATGGTGGCGGACGCGTGCCGCATTCTGTCCATCATGGCGGTCATCGCGGTGAAGAATACCGGCCTCGCCCTGATCTTGCTGCTGGTTCTGCCCCTGTTTGCCCTGTTCACCCGCCACGTGCAGAAGCGGATGCTGGCCGCCCAGCTGGATAACCGCTGCGCCGTCGCCGCCGTGTCCGGTCAGGTGCCGGAGACGCTGCACAATATCCGCACCATCCGGGCGCTGGGGCTGGAAGATTACATGGAGCGCCGGTACGATAAGCGCATCGGGGACAGCTACGCCGCCATGGAGCGCACCAATTTTTACGACGCCATCTATTCCCCGGTGGTTCTGCTGCTGAACGCCGTGGTGGTGGGCATCGTCATGCTGCTGTCCGCCTCCGGAAATGCCGAAATTCTGCGCCTGTTCGGCATGTCGGTGGGCACGTCGGTGGCCGTTATCAGCTACATATCCCGCATTTTCGCGCCCATTGAGAGCCTTGGCATGGAGATTCAGACCATTCAGTCGGCCATGGCCGGGGTCAAGCGTATCGACGCGTTTTTAAGCCAGCCAGAGCGCGTCATTCCGGAGCATCGGGAAACCGCCGCCCGTGGGGACGTGGTACTGTCCTACGTGACCTTCGGCTACGGGGAAAAGCCCGTTCTGCGGGACTTTTCCATGACCGTAAGGCAGGGCGAGCACGTCACGCTGGTCGGCAGGACGGGCGCGGGAAAAAGCACCGTGTTCAAGCTTCTGCTGGGGCTTTACCGTCCGGAGGCCGGTACGATCACCATTGGCGGCGTGGACGTTTCGGCCATTTCGGATCAGGAGCGCCGAACCTGCATCAGCTGTGTGGAGCAGCACTTTTCCCGCGTGCCGGGGACGGTGCTGGATCAGATCACCCTTGGCGACCCGCAGATAACGGAAGATATGGCAAAGAACGCGGCGCACCTTGCCGGGATCGACGCGGCCATTCAGGCATTGCCGGAGGGCTATAACACGGTATGCACCGAGGGCATGTTCTCACAGGGCGAATGGCAGCTTCTGTCCATCGCCCGCGCCGCGGCGGCGGACCCGGCGGTGCTTCTGCTGGACGAGATCACGGCCAATCTGGACGCCGAAACGGAGGAGCGCGTTATGAAAGCTCTGCGCCGCGCCTCTGAGGGGCGGACAGTTCTGTCCGTTTCCCACCGCGTCTATGAAAATCTGGGTGGGAGGACGGTCGAGATCAAGCCGCAGGGGCAATGAAATGGAATTTCAGGGAGAAACGGCGCAGGCAATGACCGGCGGGAGCCGCCAGTCTCTCCCCGTCACAGAGAAAAACCGCCCTCCTGACAGTTACTGATGGCAAATGCGAAAAATGTCTCCTTTGCGATAGCCGCAAAATAGCCGGTCTGCTCGTACTCATGCGCATAGTGCTTGGCAATGTGTCCCAGCGTCTCCTTAAGCTGAAGCATTGCGGCAAATTCATGCTTGCAGGGATAGCTGCAAAAGCAGTCGCACAGTAAATTCCGGATTTCCCCGTCGTGATAGCGGAATTCAACGGCGTATGCTTTTGTCCCTTCCACGACTGCATACCCCTTTGTCCCATCCAGACAGAGATAACGGACGCGGTTCTCCATGAAGTAATCGTGTCCCCGCTCCGCAATGGCATTGGTGACTTTCATTTCTTCCAAATGCTCCAGAGAGAAGGGGAAATCGTCGTTTCCGCTGGCAAATTCCTCGCCTTCGCCGACGGGTGCCCGGAACCAGCTCGTTACCTGAGCGGCGGGGAGAGCAGTGGAGTCGAAGGTGATAAAATGGGAAGCGGACATGTAAAATCTGCCGTGCACCCGGGTATTTACCTGGAAAATGACCTTCTGATATTCGGACAGCCGAATCCTGAAATTGTAATTCACGCTGGTCACGATGCCGAGAACCCCTTCCAGCTTGCCGCTCACATAGACCCGGTCGCCGGCCTTCAGGTCGAACCGGTCGTTGTAATAGGCGAGCGACCTTCCGGTCTCCGGAAAACAAACCTGCACCACAGACTTCCGGGGCGCGGCGCTGACCGGTTCTGCCTCCCGCGCTGCCGGAGTTTCCTGTCCCTCTTGGGACGCTCCGCCAAAACCACTGATCGTAAAACGCATAGCTTTTCCTCCATCCATATTTTTTCTGGGCTCCTGAGAGGATTATACAATGCGATGTGTCCAATAAACCGGACTAATTCAAGTAAAACACATGATAATATTAATTCTTAATAAGCCAATTTAACTATTCGCAACGATGTGATATACTATATCTGGGTGATGAATATGGCTTCCAGATATAAATTCAGTGAAAAAGAAATCGAAGGAATTGAGCAGGCTCGCAAAGAAAACAAAGATAAGCGAGCAGAATGCCGGTTGGAAGCACTTGAGATGCGGGCAAAAGGAGCAATCTCCAAGGAAGTTTCTGTAGCAACCGGATTTCATGCTGCCTATGTTACACAGCTTGTCGCAAAATATAGAGATCATGGACTGGATGCAATTTCCGGCAATCACTACGGTGGAAACCACCGCAATATGAGCGTAGAGGAAGAAGCAACCATTATTGCGCCTTTTAAGGAACGAGCAGAAAAAGGTGAATTGGTCGAGGTCAGTGAGATCGCAAAGGCATACCAGGCAGCAGTAGACCATCCGGTCAGCAATGGTCAAATCTACTTTGTTCTGCATCGGCATGGATGGCGAAAGGTAATGCCCCGAAGCAAGCACCCCAGAAAGGCCAGCGATGAAGAAATCGCGGCCTCAAAAAAATTAAGGCAACACCGCACAATTGCGTCTGCGAGTCTCAGCCGTCTTTTTGCTCCACTTCCGCAGTTCCGAAAATGGGAAATACATACAGTATTCCTCCATTTTCGGAACTTTGAATTGGAACAAAAATCCTGCCTGAGACTTCTTGCCGAATTGTGCGGTGCTGCCCTAGTACAAATCCAATGCCACTTCGAGCATATCCATGTTGCTGACACTTTTTGCCTATTTATAGTATACTCCTCCAATCTTGTATTCATTTTATGCATGAGGAAAGCATTCCCCATGCATAAAATAATCTCCTTGCAGAATGTTGTTTGCATCTCCGCCTGGAAGGTATAAGACTGCGAATACGGTTTACTCTGGGCGTTACTTACAAATTCATATTTGGGAGTGTATACACTTCTAACATCCAGGACGTATATAAACCGATATCCGGCAAATACATGCAAATAGGCTTTTCTTGCTACATATTACATATTTTTCCAATACACAATAAAATCGCTTCCAAACACATTCCGCATATCACCGGATAGTAAAAAGTTGGAATTACTATAAAATTTGCTATAATAGCTACCATATCGAACGCAACAATTAGTCCGATACAAACTTTTCGGTATCTATACCTCTCCGATGCATCCAAAGGCTTCCCTCTGTTACCCAAAGGGCTAAACGCTAAAAGGCATACATTGCAGAGAAGAAAGCATAACGGGAGTTTTGCATTTGAGGCTTTGAGTACCTTGATAGTAACTGTTGCTGTTCCCATGGCCAATGTTGTCCATATTGTGCAAGCCATCTCTGTTTTGGCGTGTATCCCTCCTGCATAACTCCGCAAGAGAATGAATAGAGACGAACTGAATGAATTTCTGCGGCGGATCAGCAGATCTTTTTCGCTCACAGCCCTTGCCGATTTCATCAGAGCTTCCTTAGCTCCCCGCATGATCGCAGTACACGATTTCAAGGCCAACGTATATCGCACAAAAACATCGTCTTTTTATCAGCCGCCGAGATATGCCGCCTTTACGCTTTCATTTTCCGCCAAGTCGGTGCTGTTGCCAGAAAGCTTAACGACACCATTCTCCAGAACGTAGCATCGCAGCGATGCTTCCAATGCCATATATGCGTTCTGCTCTACAAGAAGGATGGAAATACCTTTTTTCTCATTGATTTCTCTGATTTTGTCAAAAACTTCATCAACAATCACCGGCGCAAGTCCCAGCGACGGCTCATCAAGCAAAATAATCTTCGGATCACACATCAGGCCTCTGCACAATGCCAGCATTTGCTGTTGACCACCAGATAATGATCCCGCTAGTTGAGACCTTTTTTTCTTCAAAATGGGGAACAGCTCAAACATTTCATCGTAATGTTCCTGAAGTTCTGCTCTGGAATATGGCTTGCTGAATGCTCCCATTTCCAAATTCTCAAGAACGGAGAGTTTTGCAAACACCTGGCGTCCCTCCGGAACATATACAACACCACGCTTTACGATTTCATGCGTTTTCATTGCCGTCAAATCGGTATCGCCATCATAGATTTTTCCAGACTGTACCTTCACATCTCCAACAATGCTTCGCATCAATGAAGACTTTCCAGCACCATTAGACCCAATAATCGAAACAATCTCGCCGTCATTTACCTCAATGCTGACGCCAAGGAGCGCTTTCACCTGCCCATACGACACGGAGATATTGTCAATTTTTAACATATGCAAGCCTCCTTTATTCTTTTTTGAATCTGGCGCCAAGATATGCACTGATTACATCATCGTTATTTTTGATCTCTTCAGGCGTCCCTTCAGCAATCTTTCGTCCAAAGCTGATAACTGTAATCCGGTCCGAAAGCTTCATCACCACGTCCATGTTGTGCTCAATAATAAGCAGGTCAACACCCATATCAAAAATATTCCGCAAATTAAGGATCAAGGATTGACGCTCCGATGGATTCAGCCCCGCCGCTGGTTCATCCAGAAGAATCATTTTTGGATTTCCCGCCATAGCTCTTGCCAGTTCGACTAGTTTTTTATGACCATACGGAAGGCTTCCAACTAGTTCGTCTTTACATGCATACAAATTGAATTGGTTTAGACATTCCGCAACAGCCTCCCGTGCTGTTCGTTCCAAATTCATTTGACGCTTTGGCGTAACCAAAAATTTTAGAAAGCCATCATTTTCATAGAGATAATTGCAGCCCAGAAGAAGATTTTCTTCCACGGTCATGGTGTCAAACAGTTTGATATTCTGAAATGTCCGGCCCATGCCCATACGAGTAAATTCATGCGTGTGTTTTCCGGTAAGATCCACTCCATCAAAATAAATTTTACCAGACGGAACCGGCAATGTTCCGTTTATCATACTGATAGTTGTCGTTTTTCCTGCTCCATTCGGTCCAATCAGAGAATGAATTGTCCGTTTCTTGACCTCAAACGATACATTATCTACAGCTACTACGCCGCCAAAGCACATAGAAATGTTTTCAACGCGTAAGATGCTATCATTCATGTTTATGTCCTCCCAATAAAGATATCCCTAAGGCGTTTCCAACTTTCTTTACGGCTGAGCTTCTTTGATCCAAATACGTTGACAAGGCCTCCCGGGAGGAAAATAATTACAAGCATCATGATGATTGTGTAAACAAGCTCGTAATATTGGCCCAAAAACCTAAGCATCTCTGGAAAGATAACAATCAATACTGTCCCCACAAAGCAACCCGCAACAGAGCCCATGCCACCGAGTACCAGCATGCTCAGCACCTTGATTGACATTGTCTGCGTAAAGGTCAGTGAATTGATATAATTATTCATATGTGCATACATACTTCCTGCAATTCCGCAGTATACCGTGCATAAGCAAAATGCAATCACTTTCACATAGGTAACGTTAATTCCGCAAGCAGGAACCGTATCAATATTATCGCGTACAGCCAACAGGCTGCGCCCCCACTGAGAGTGGATGATCCTGTCCGCAAGAAGTGCAAGAATAATACATAGGACAACATAAACCAGCAGTTTATCTTTAGACGATGCAAATATATAGCCGAATAGTCTGTAGGTTGGGATATTTTTAATGCCTGTCGCTCCGCCAGTAAGCCCTGTGAGATTCGTAGCAAAGATTCTGACAATTTCAGAAAAGGCAATGGTTGTAAAAGACAGATAGACGCCCGACAAGCGCAAACTTGGATAACCAAGTCCAACCCCAATGAGCGCGCTAATCAAAATCACCGGTATCAACGCCCAAAAGGGATTCCACCCATATGAAGACAAAATACCAGTTGTATAAGCGCCTATGGCAAGAACGCCTGCTGCACCCATCATAGGCTGTCCCGTCATGCCTGTAATAAAATTTATTCCCATGACTGCAACAAAAAAACAGCAGATTTGTTGGAGAACCGTATAGATATACTCACCTTTATAAAGAGCTGAGATCAATAGATATAGGGCAATGCTCCCTATTGCAGCCCCATAACGTTTTGCCGATTGCATTTTATTCATCTTCACGCCTCGCTTCCAAAACTGCCGGTTTTCCTGTCATCTTAACCCTGGCTGTTCCTAAAATGCCGTTCGGCTTGATTAAAATAACCAGGAACAGGATTACATAGCTGATCACATCTTTATACACAGATGGGATATACATTGTGGCGCAGTTCTCGATCACACCTACAATCAAACCGCCAATAATTGCGCCCGGAACTGAGCCAAATCCTCCGAGTACACCTGCGGTAAATCCCTTAGATGATACCGTAGAGCCCATGGTGATCGTCACGCTAAGCAGCGGAGCCAGGAGCATGCCTACCACAGCACAGATGATTACGCTCAACACAATCGTAATTACCATATTCTTTTTAACATTGATTCCTACCATGGCTGCCATGCCTTTGTTTTCGGACACACATTTCATAGCCCGGCCAGTTTTTGTCTTGTTCATGAAATAAAGCAGCAATACTACAACTACGGCGCATATGGCAATAATGTAAAAATAGACCACAGGGAAAGCAATCATTCCGATTCGGATAATGCCGCTTAGATATCCATTGAGGTAAAACGGATACTGTCCCCAGAGAAGTGTGACACTGTCCGTAATCATCATAGAAAACATCAGCGTGGCAATAATCGCATATAGCTTACCAACATCCTTTAGCGGGATAAATACTGAGAGTGCTAACGCAACACCAATAATTCCGGATAAAATGATAGTTCCAATCCAGCCTGCGGCAAAGGACATCCCCAGTGACGTGACCATAGTACCGGCAAAAATATACGCACCAAACATAACAAGCTGGCCATGCGCAAAATTAAGCAGTGCGCATGAATTATAGATTAGTGTATATTCAATGGCAATTAGGGCATAAATAAGGCCCATGGCGATGCCGCCGATCAATAATTGTAAAAACAATGTTATCCCTCCCACCTTATTATTGCAACAGCACCACGACCAAATCGTTTAGGCTGACGCCCTGCCGCGCAAAAATGCCGTTATTTGTTTTCCATAGCGGTGCAGACGTATTGTGTGTAAGAACGCATTCTTCCAGTTCAAACCCTTTTTCCTTCAGCTCTCGCTTTGTATTGCCGTCCACAATTGCGCCAGCCAAGCAGCGCGGGGCATCCTCTGCGATAAAACCGCCGGGGCCATCCGTTCCATCCGTATCTACGCCTGCGTATACAATTCCAGGCTTGTCTGCAATCCATTTGGCGCAGGATAGCGCTGCTTCCTGGTTTCTACCTCCGACATTTTCTGATTCTCCCACTGTGACAATCATCTCGCCTGTAAATATCAGTGCGGCTGGGAGCTTCATCGCCTGCCCTCTCCGGGATATGCATTCAGCCATAAGTCCGATGAACGCGCCGACATGAGAGGCCTCAATATTAAAACCGTCCGACATAAAATACGGTGTATAGCCCAATTCTTTAGCCCGGTGCATCGCAGCATGGAAAAAGCCGTCCGCTTCTGGCATAACACCGAAAATTCTACTCTTGAAATTCCGGTATTCTTCATACTTCAAAGATGCATTTTCAGGGCTTTGGCTTCGCAGAAGGCGCATAACGGATGCCGGAATCCGCTCTTCGACATTAAATTCTTTGATCGTTTGAAGTGCACCCTCATAGGTGGTTCCATCCGGCACGTTATGCAGCCAGTAGTTTTCTTTTACAAGGTATTGGAAGTCGGTCTTTCCAATATCAAACGCACGATTGAGATCCGCACCGCATAGATTAATCAGAGTTGCCCTGCTGAACAGGCGCAAAAGCTTACCGCCCTTTAATTTATCAATATGATTTCTAAGTGCATTTAGCTTTCTTGTTGTCACGCCAAGTTCAATCTGCATCAGCCGGGTAACCTCAATGGTATCTTCCAATGTAATACCGTCCGCAGGGCATGTAAGCAGAGAACTGCCACCATTCATAATAACTGTGAATACCAGATCATTCTCTGTAATTCTGCTGGAAAGGTTGAGAATCCGCTGGCAGCCTTCAACACACCCATGGTCCGGAGTCGGGTGGCTTCCCATGGTCACGTGCACCTTTTTTACAAGCATTGGGTCCCCATGCTTACAAATGATTTCTCCGCCAGTTAGATAGTCTCCCAACACATCTTCAATCGCTTTAACAACAAGTTGGACACCCTTACCTGCCCCGACCACATAAATATGCTGAAAAGAGGTTACGTCATAATCTGTCGCGCCCGTATCAGGGTCACCGTCTGCCTCAAACTGCTTCCCTCCAACAGTAAGCTTTCCACTTTCCAGTTGTAAAAGCTTCCGTGTGTTCTCATATGGGTCGCAGGCAGTCATTCCACTTTCGATAATATCCAATACATCGCTTCGGAGTGCTTTATTGCTGTGCGACAAAAGAGTATCTTTGTTTAATATTCGCATATGCCTCTCCATGCTCTATTTGTATAGGCCCGCCGCAAAAATATTTTTGCGGCGGGTCCATAGCGTTTCACTCAAAATTGCCAGCACTCAACCGGCAACGTCCATCACCTTATCCAGTTGCTGCGTGTCTGGATTCCACTTTGTAATGCAAATCTCATGCACCAGAGAATTGGTATCGTCACAGTCGACAGCGCCAAATATCGTCTGATAACCGTGGATATTCTGCAGAGCATCTTTGACCTGCTCAGGATCTGTTGGATCTTCACACTGTCTAAGGGCCTCAACCAAACCTTCCGTCAGCTTTTCGTAGCTTCTGAGCGTATTGTCCGGGTACATTCCATAATTCGCAAAGGTTCTCTCGCCGAACTCAACCATTGTTGCATTGGTCGTGTCATAGAAAGACTCCTGTACGCAGTAAACATCCTCCAACCATGCCAGATCCATTGCCTCCTGAACAGAGCCAGAGCCAATACAAGGCGACCCATAGAATTCCATGGTATCATGCAGACCAAGTTCATAAGCCTGACGGAGAAGAATTGGCATCGGCGTTTCAGTGGTCCAAAGAATCAGGACATCAACGCCCTCCGCCTGCATCTTAAGAAGTGTAGACGAGAAGTCAGTGTCTGCCTCATTATGCGTTTCGGCTACAAACTTAATTTGCGGATTAGATTCCATAACTTCCTTAACGCACTCATAGGCACCCTGGCCAAAGTCTGTTGCGCAATAGCACATACCAACCGTTTTTGCGTCTGTATTTTCTACAACATAATTGGCAATTGCTTTTGCCTGAATTGCATCACTGGGACGTCCCAGGAAGAGGTAGTTGTTGTCGGTTGTAGGAAGCTTATAGTTTGTGCCGCCGCCAATGCAGGGAATGCCGCCTTGTTCAATGATCTGCTGCGCGGCAAAAATGAAGCCTGAGCCGTGAGGACCAATGATTGCCGACAGATCTTCCTTTTCCAGAAGGTTCATGGCATTGAGGCAAGCATCCGAATCGTTGCCTGCATCCTGAATGTGAAGCTTTATCTGTTTACCGTTTACACCTCCCTTTTCATTGACCATATCAACGTACTCTTGCACGCCGGCCAGCATGATCAGGCCGTTCGGTGCACCGGAACCGGTAATCGTAAGGCAAACGCCAACATCAATGCTATCACTGTCTCCTGTCGAGGTGCTGGAGTCCTTTTCGCCGTTATTGTCAGGTGCTGCTGTTTTCTCTGTTGCAGACACCCCGTTTGTTGTGCCCCCCTGTGCGCAAGCAGCAAGGCTGAACACCATCACCATCGCTAACAACATTGCTAATAACTTTTTCATTGTTTCCTCCTGTTTTTTATTTTATTTTCACTGGATTCCAGTGGTTCACTACGCGCAATTATTCCTGAAATTTTCTTCCCTTCAGGCCACGTTTCCCCCAGAATTTTGCTTTTGAGCCAAGTTCATCTTCAATTTCGAGGAACCGATTTGCTCCGTTGTTCAAGATTGCCATTTCTCGTACGCACTCCGTGCCAAGGCCAACACAGTAATCTGCAATGTCCTCATCTTCTCCACGGCTCTCGCAGGGCATAACGCCCATTCCGCATTCGTGTGCGAAACGTGCTGCCTCAAACGCTTGGGAAATAGATCCAACCTGATTGACCTTAAGCAACATCACATTTGTTGCTCCCGTTTCCACGCCTTTAGAAACCCGCTCACGCATAGTCGTATACAAATCATCGCCCACAATTTGAATACCAGATTTTTCCCTGAGAATGGCATGGCTTTCGTAATCATCCTCGTAGAACGCATCTTCGATGCTGACAAACGGGTAAGTATCAATCAGTTTCAGGTAATATGCAAGAAGCTGATCCCGATCCCGCTCCTCTTTGGAGAACAATCCCCGATAACGTTTGTGATTCCTGTCATAGTAGCAATCGGCAGCCACATCGATTTGAATACCGGCTTTACCATCGTTTCCGGTCTTATGAATTACGTCAGCCATAAGTTCAAACAGCTCTTCGTCAGAATGTTTGAAGATTCCGGCAGGGATCCGGTAGAAGAACCAGTCTCCTTCCGTCACGCCCCGTTTTTCAAGCTCTTTCGCAAACAGATGGTACATGTCCCACGCTGCGCTTGACGCCTCAGAAAATGAATCATAGCCAAAGCACTGAAAGGCTCCGGTCGGCTTATTACCATGTGTATGTACAGCGCCGCCCCAGCGCTCACCCCCTGAAAAAGCTGGTGCACCGGGAACCGGAAGCATGCAGGCATTCTCTCCACCTATATAACGATAAAGCGGCATCTGCGTGGCAGCTGCTCCTGCCTTTAACACCGCAGCCGAAACCGCAGCAATTGCGTTGCCGCCTACCGAGGCACTGCCATTACCTTGAATAGAGAGCATAGCTTGATCAATCTCAAATTGATTTCGAACATCCATACCCAAAATCGTATCCGCGATAATCGTATTTACATTTCGCACCGCACTCATGCAACCAAGTCCGCCCCATCGGTTTCCTCCGTCATACTGAAAATGTACTTCGTGTGTTCCGACGGAAACGCCGGCATAGCAAAGTGCTTTGCCAACGGCGCCATCCATTGTTTCCACGCGCGCAGAAACGGCCATATTGTGCCGCCTGGACTGAACCTGCACAGCATGAACGCTTTTGATCCGATAATCAGGCATAAAACCCATCCTCCTAGTTTTTCTTTTCACTCAATTCACAAATGAGCTTTTTATGTACGGTTTAAAATGGTGATTACAACTCAATGCCGCTGTCATCTTGAACATCAATCAGGACTTTCATAGAAGTTTCCCGGTTGGCATCAATAAACTCATACGCTTGCTGGTATTCACTGAACGGGAACACCTTACTCTGAAGTGGCTCAAGCGCAACAAGCTGATTTGTCACCAATTCCATTGCTTTGACGTAGTCTTCGTGGCGATACATCATTGTCGTATTCAGATCAAGCTCGTGATCATTTAGGACAGCCAGATCTGCCTGCGCCATACCTGCAAAAACCGCAACCAGAATAATGGCACTGCCCTTGCGTGCATAAGCAATCGCTTGACCGATGGTAGTATTGTTTCCAGCGCAGTCGTAAATCACATCTGCTTTGCCCGGCCCGAAGCATCGAACAAGGGCCTCACCAAAGTTTTCTTTTTTCGTGTTAACAGCAAAATCAACACCCACGCTCTTTGCAAGTGCCAAACGATAATCAGAAACATCGGTGATCATAACAGACGCAGCCCCCAATCCCTTTGCAGTCTGCGCAACCAGATTACCTATCGGCCCTGCGCCCAAAACAGCGATCTTCAAGCCGCTTACATTGCCCGCTCTGCGAACAGCATGAACCGCGACAGCCAGCGGTTCCAGCATAGCTCCAGCTTTATAGTCCATACCCACGGGCAATGGCGTTGCTTTTGCTGCATCGACGACAAAATACGTCGATGCGGTGCCAGTGGTCTGAAACCCCATAACCTTTAATTCTTCACAAAGATTGTATTTGCCATGGCGGCAAGGGTAGCACTTGCCGCACACGACCTGCGGTTCGATGGTTACACGCTGACCGATCGTTAAATTGGTTACATTTTCTCCAACCTCAACAATTTCTCCTGAAACCTCATGTCCTTGTGTAACAGGATAAGAAGTAAAAGGATGTGTGCCATGGAATACGTGAATATCGCTGCCGCAGATACCAATCATCTGGATCCGAACTTTTACCTGCCCAGGTAATACAGCCGGCACAGGTACCTTTCGAAAACCGACCTGGTGTGGCGCACGCATAATCTGTTGAACCATTTCCTTTTCCATAAAGAACTATCTCCTTTTCTCAGTGGGTCTGCGCTTAGACTGAATAATCACTTCGTCAATTCAAAATTTTGCAGCCGCTTTCGCGTCAAATGCAGAGCAATCTTAATCTTACCCGAATTTGTCAGTTCTACCGTGCAGCCATGCGCATCTGGTTTAATAAAAGAGCACTATAGACGCCGTCCCTTTTTATCGGATTGACGGCAATGTAGTCACCCGCCTGCAAAGCAGCCGCAGAGCCTGCAATGTCACACAGACGTGCATTGTTTAACAGCACTGCGGGTGCCAATAAACGGTGTCTCATCCCGATATATTCGAATTATCTTTTAGAAATTCATTTTTCATAAGATCTAATTGCAATATACCATTTATCATTAAAAATGTCAATATGATTTTCCTACATGATTTGCAGAAGAAACTTGTATACCTTGCACAAACGTGTGTGGATATGTTCCTGCGCAGCACTCCGCACCTGTAGCTGACAAGGTATTTGCCGCAACATAGGAGCAGAATATGCCCGTCATTTTACTCTGTTCTTAAAAACTGTTTTTTTTAAAAAAGCATTTACTTTTTTATAGTTTTGCTATATTATAATAAATATATGTTAATTTAAGCTCAGAAACGCAAAAACTAGGGAACCTCTGAATTAAAAACCCACATTCTGTTCCTAATCGAAATATTGGCCACTTTTTCGCTTGGTTAAGGCAACTTTAGCGAAAAATAGCCAATATATCTCTATTTTTCTGCTCCGTTTTCCGAAAAAGGGCAGACTGCCCCCATATCAGGTTGTGGAGAGTTTTTGCCCGGCGATCGCAAGGGCGTATAAATTGGCCCTGCTGCAATTGTATTACCACGTATTAGAACATGTAAAAACCGAGCGAAGGCTATAATTGGCCTTGCACATTTCGGAAAGAAGACTATGAATGAGAATTGATACATTTTACAAGACGGAATCAGAGATCAGTTATACGAATCGAATCTTTCAGGAAATCTATTTCCAAAAGAGTATATCGAAGCAGGAAATTTCTAAATTGCTTCAGCTTAGTCTGCCAACCGTTGGGCAGTCCTTGAAGGAACTATACACGTTGGGGATTATCCAGAAAAACGGTTATTTTGAATCTACCGGCGGCAGAAAGGCAGAAGTGATTTCTGTCGCATCTAAAGCAAAGGTTGCAATAGGCGTTTCTTTATTACGCGAATTCATCACGATAACCGCCTTGGATTTGTATGGGCAGCCGATCAAAGAAAAAATATGTTACATTTCCTTTGAGCGCAGCGATGCCTATTATCGTGCATTCGGCAAAGCAGTTAACCAATTTATAGATGAGCTGAAGTATCCGGACAACGCCATCCTCGGCATCGGCCTGGCGGTTCAGGGCTTGGTGTCACAAGACGGGCAAACCATTATTAGCGGTGACCTTCTTGGCTATACGGGTACAGACCGATCCGTTTTTCAAAACAACATCCGTTTGCCATGCAGACTATTTCATGATACAGAAGTTGCTGCATATGCGGAATTATGGGAGTTTCCGGATATTCAGAACGCGGTGTATATTGCATTGAATCAAAACCTGGGTGGAGCTCTGATTGTCGGCAGGCAGGTATTTCACGGAGACGGTGTAAACAGTTGTATCCTTGAGCATATGCGGTTGATTCCTGGCGGGAGGAAGTGCTACTGTGGTCAATACGGGTGTCTGGATGGCTATTGCTCCATCAATAGTCTGGAATCCGATGCCGGGATGGATGTTAACACATTCTTTGAAAAACTAAAGCATTCAGATTCGCACTGTCAGGAAGTGTTCGACAGATTTCTGAATTATCTGGCATTGGCAATAAACAACATTCGCATGGTTATTGATTGCGAGTTTATCCTTGCCGGTTTTCTGCAGCCCTATCTGACGCAGGAGCACTTACAAATGCTCGCTAAAAAAGTGTCGTCGGTTGCCTCTTTTAAAAACATGACGTTTTCTTTCCGAAGAGGCGTACATGGCCCCAATGCAGCAGCCCGCGGTGCAGCGTTGGTTTTGATCAGTAACTATATTTACGGATTGTGACCGTTTTACACACTGTGAGATCCCGCTGCATCGGCAATTTGTGATGCTGTAATATTGTACAAGCACCGCATTCTACCTTTTCCCTAAGAAAGAGCGGACAGTTTCGGCTGTCCGCTCTTTGCAATTGTGCGCCCGGCTGAATACGCCGGGCCGGAACCGACAGTTTGACCGCGCAAGTCCGACACCCATTCTTTTCAAATCCTACACTCTTTCCGCCTCTCCGACACCTTCTGTATAATGGGGTTGCATCGCAAGATGCAAATCTATTACAGGAGGTCTGCACATGACCAATTACAAAGAGATCCTGCGGCTGCATTGCAGAATTCGCCCGAACGCTGTAAGGATTTCGCTTCGAGCGGTGTGAGCGTTTCAGTTTAGACGGTGCGGACATTTCGGACGAACGGTGTGGCTTGAGCATGGATATGATACATTTTTCCTGTAGCAGCTGCTACGAGAAAGGAGTATCATTTTCAATGCAAAACAGTACAACAATCCTGGGCATCATCGAGATGCGCATAAAGGGCATCACCTATCCTTTGGTTTGCAGCCCTCAACCTTGTTGTTGAGAGCCACAGCCTGACCGTTTCTGCCGTTGG